>Ga0209195_1000408_pt1 | contig 32992 bp, 18 predicted proteins | sample COGITO_mtgs_1004_3_FD_184788 | JGI IMG/M metagenome (GOLD analysis project Ga0209195, IMG submission 184788) | Pelagic marine microbial communities from North Sea - COGITO_mtgs_100420 (SPAdes) (version 2) | ecosystem: Environmental > Aquatic > Marine > Epipelagic ...
CACCTCCTGTGCACGCAGTCTTAATGTTGATCGAACTTGTCTTCACACAGGTATCGCATAGAGTGGACTGGAGGGTACGCTGTTATCAACTTGTGGCGGTAAGCCTTGCTACTTTGAGTAATTTCGTCGTTCGGAGGCTTTTCAGCTGTTCGAGCTCGTGATATATAGTGGTGGGAGATAGTGAGTGTGACAGCGCGTGTTCGCGGAGTTTGTGTGGCATACTTATGTTACCAACGCAACTGGCCATCTGCGCTGCAGACACCCACCTCTGGGCCCCCAGAGGCGAGCCCGCGATCTCCCGCGATCTCCCGAGTCACGTGGTGGGATGTATTTTGTAGTATAAGATGTCTTACCTGTTTTAATCAACGTGATTAAAAAATATTCAAGAAGGGACAAAATTTTCAGGTCATTTGCAGCCGCGAGACACCCACCTCTGGGCCCCCAGAGGCGAGCCCGCGATCTCCCGCGATCTCCCGAGTCACGTGGTCGGGTGTACTTTGTAGTGTAAGATGTCTTACCTGTTTTAATCAACGTGATTAAAAAATATTCAAGAAGGGACAAAATTTTCTGGTCATTTGCAGCCGCGAGACACCCACCTCTGGGCCCCCAGAGGCGAGCACGCGATCTCCCGCGATCTCCCGAGTCACGTTTCTGAAGTACTTTGTCGTGTAAGATGTCTTACTTATTTTAATCAACACGATTAAAAAATATTCAAGAAGGGACAAAATTTTCAGGTCATTTGCAGCCGCGACACCTCCTGTGCACGCAGTCTTAATGTTGATCGAACTTGTCTTCACACAGGTATCGCATAGAGTGGACTGGAGGGTACGCTGTTATCAACTTGTGGCGGTAAGCCTTGCTACTTTGAGTAATTTCGTTGTTCGGAGGCTTTTCAGCTGTTCGAGCTCGTGATATATAGTGGTGGGAGATTGTGAGTGTGACAGCGCGTGTTCGCGGAGTTTGTGTGGCATACTTATGTTACCAACGCAACTGGCCATCTGCGTTGCGACTGCAGTACTTGCCGCCATCTCGTTGGGTTTGTTCTTCTCTTGTGGAACGACGATCGCACACGACATCGTTGACATCGGAAAGTCGCCAAAAACTAACAAACCTTGCAGGTTTGCAACTCCTTCCTTGTCAAAACTGGCTGTTGGCATAGGGGCATTTGGCTACAAACGAACTTTGATCCCCGACGAAAGAGACACTTACGTGCAATCCAGATCGGCTCTATGTAACGCCGACAGCATAGAAGACATTTTGTTACAACTCTATCATCACAGTAGCTTGGCAGAGGATATCGCGACGGGCAACGCTTCACAGAGTGAGGTTGTGTGTAGCAACGGATGGCAGTCCAATAGTGGTGAGGATGTGACGTCACGGGTGGCTCGTGCGTACGCAGCAGCTATACCGGCATTGCTCAACCTTGACAACCGCTTGGATCGCAATCTTTGCAGAACAGAACTGTCTCCGCTGAGCGATACGTCGTGTCCAAAGATGAGTCTCATAATACACAATGAGTTTGACAGGCAGATAAATCTAATTATGGGTGCAGGCGGATATGCGGTGAACTTGCAACATGAAGAAACAGAGAAAAATATAGACCAAACTCAAATGCTGACGGTGCTTTTTGGGTTGGGTATATATGCGTATTGGGACGCCGGCAACAACGGCGGTCGATGCTTCTCGAACCAGGAAAAAAACTTGGACGTCACAAAGATGTGCGAATTAAAAGCGTCAAATGAGAAGATTGTATTGATGTCAAAGCCGGGTTTTCCTCCAGAATCGACTCACCGTTGCGACGGAACTAAACCGAACGCCGCTACTGCTTACAGCACAGGCAATTTGTGCGAACAGACGCTGACCTTCGGTTATCACGATCAAGATACTCTTTTTGGAATTCCAGACGCGAGTGTGATCGCAAACGCGGGCGAAACTCGAGTTTCTTGGTTCGCGCTCAGTTTCCGCGTGTACTCGTGGATGTACGACATGTGGTTTTTGGAACAGCTTACAACAAAGTCTGACTCACAAGTTGCAATGCGCGTGTTTTCGACGTTTCGCATTGGGAGTTCGTTGTTTTGGGTTATCCCTGGAATTTTCGTTTCTGTGTTCTGGCTGGGGTACGGAGGTGTCGTGGCAGGCTTTTATGTTTCCGCTGGGTTGTGGGGTAGAGCAACGACTGGAATCTGGAGCTCGATCAACAAGCCAATCAACCGACCTTCCAGCTCAATCTTGAGGTGGCTCGGGCTGGCGACCGCCGTCCTTGTTGCGGTTTGGACCACTGCAATCGATCCATACCCCGTAGTCGACGTGCCGCGCCTGGACAACGACTGTGACGATTACAAGGGACTCCACGTTTACGGCTCGTCCGATGACCTTAGAAACGCCGGAGTAACCGCCGGTATTCTTGTTGCAGCCGCGGCCGCAGTCGGGTTTCTGATGGACAAACTGCTGATGGTAACAGAAGAAGAGTCGAGCAAAACTGAGAACGATGATGAGCGTGAACGTCTTTTTGGTTTAAGTAACTCATTAAACCCGTTTGATAAGGAAACTGCAGTAGATCTAAGAAAAAAAATGGACAAAGCCAAGCGCAGTGGGGTGGTTATGGTTTTGTTGTCTCTGACTGCTGTCTTTGCGGAGGGACTGTCTCTCTCCTCGACAATCAAGATGTGGCTTGATTCTTCTGTTTTCAAACCCGGGGAAGAGGCCATGACCGTGACAGCGGAAGCGATAGAACGAGACGTCCATATTCTTCTGTGGACCGCAATTGGATATGCGGCCTCAGTCTCGCTGTGGTCTCAGCGTTGGGTATTAAATGATTACGGAGAGTTGGTGCGACGTCTATGGGCCGCGTTCATCACATCCGGCCTGTGGTTGGGGCGGATGGTGAAAATGTCGATTCAGGGCGACGACCTGCTGTCTTCCTACGACGAAGGAATACGCTCGGTGGGAAACGGACTAGCATGGGGCTGCGAAGTGTCGGCGAGTCTGATCTTGGTGTTGAATGTATTGGGCGTCCTGAAATGGAAAGTTAAATTTGACGCTTCCAAGCTCAAAGAATTAAATAATGATATAGAAGACAGAAAAAGAAATCGGTATGCTGATCTCATAAAACGGATGAGAAGCAAGATCACCAACAAGTCAAGCGGGAATGATCGAACTTTCTTTAGTAAGTTTTCAAAACGGTTACCTAAGAATATGCAACGTTCCGCTCGGGTTGCACCTGATTCTGCTGGTCAGGCTGCTGCTGGTCCTGTTGCTGTGCCGGAGCGGGCGAAAGAAATGGCAGAAGATTTTTTTAACGGAGATTCTTCAAACCAATTGAAGACTGGTGCAGTGGTTCCGAGTACGACTAAATTGGGTCTGTCTGGGTCTAAGAAGTCAGAAGACGGTTCATTCTTTTCCAACCAGGGAGGCGGACAGTATATTCGCCCATAGTTTGTTTGGTGTCTGTTTTGTTGCAAACTAGACCAAACGGCGTGTAAGAATGAGACTTTCAGCGCGTCGTGCGGGCGGATGGGACGCGAGTCGCTATCTGTGCGGGGCTGCGGCGTTGGTGCCGTGTACGGTAGCGAGGCCGCGGCGAGGCAGATGCTGTGCGAGTTCTTCTGTGCACGTTCGACGGGGACGCGAGCTGCTGCGTGGGCGGGACTGTTGGTTTTCGTGTTGGATTCTGTGTACCGCGCGCAAGTTCAGCTGTGGATGGCCGATTGGTACTCGAAATTTTACGACGCGGCCGCGCAAAGCGTGACGGGTGGATCAGCGAACAGCGACGGCGTTCCGCTGGCGGAGCTGCGGCAGCAAGTGCACCGGCTGTTGGAAGACTTCGTCGTGGTCGTGGCGCCTCTGTTGTTGTTGGGGCCGGCTTGTGGATGGGCCAGGTCGCGATGGGTGTACGCTTGGAGAGAGTGTCTGATTCTCAGGTACAGCACGGAGTGGGACCCTGGCGCCCGCCCGCTGGAAGGCGCCGCACAGCGAGTGCACGAGGATACGATGCGGTTCGCCTCCGGCGTGCAAACGTGTTTTTCGCGGTTGGTGGACGCGCTGGTGACGCTCTGCACATTTGTTCCTGCACTGGTGAAACTCGGACACGAAGTTCGACCGAGCTGGGCAACCGGCGAGAGCTGGCTCTTGTTGGTGGCGGTTGGGGGGTCGGTGGGCGGCTTCGCGGTTACGGCGCTGGTTGCGCATCCGCTTGTGAAGCTGGAATTGGCCAACCAGGTGACGGAAGCCGCGCTGCGCACCGAGCTCGTGCTGCACGAGGAGCACCAAGGGGGGTGCCGCTCTCGCGTGGCGTCGATCGTGGAAGGCCTCCGCGAAAATTACAGACGGCTGTACGCGGTTTTTTTTGTGGTCGATGTTTGGTTGACGACGTACAGACAGACATTCGTGCTGCTTCCATACCTTCTGAGTTCTCCGCTGCTGTTCGCGGACGAGCCGTCGGAACGTATCAGCATAGGCACGCTCATGAAAACCTGTAGTGTCTTCGGCACCGTGTTCGGCAGTCTGTCGGTCGTGACGGACGGCTGGGCGGAGGTGAACGTGTGGAGAAGCACGATCCACCGACTGCGCGTATTCGAACGGTCTTTGCGGGGGAATCCGAATAAGACCGAGACGCAGCTGACATCACCTGAAGACAGTCCATGGCAACCGCGAGCGGACAATAGCCAGCCCGCGCTAAGCGGCAGACAAGACGCTGCCTCGTGCTCGCAAGATATAAGCCAGTATACTGGGGCAGACCAAGCTCAAGAGAATCCTGAATCTCCAGACCCATGACCAGCGAACCTCTTCCCCGAGTTCTCGGCTATTCTCCGAAGGACGAGATCGCCGCAATCGGATTTTTTTTAGGCGCGCCGAACAACCCTGAAAAGCTAAAGGATTACGGCGAGCATCACGCCGCCACCTTCCACCTTCCGGATGCGTATCTGGGATCCAACGTCAAGCTGCGCGACACCCTGAACAACTTGGTTCTGCACTCGCCGCAGCAGTGGCAGACAGAGGTTGCGCTCCCGTTCCGTAGAGTCGAAGGGACTACCGTGGAATGGGACACGATCCAGTTCAACGTGGGACTGATGGCTCGCGTGCCTCCGGAGGGGGTGTCTCGAATGCAGACCGCCCTGCGTCGTCGGCATCGCGCGCGGGTCGTCCGGAGGGGAATTGGCCTCATGATCGAAAGCGATTTCTATGCCACCGAGTCAGGGCGCAAGCACTTCACAGATCAGCTGACAAGCATTCGCTACTGCGTCCAGGAAACGTGCAACTTCGACGTACTGTATGCTTACCTTTCCAGCGACAACTACGACTTCCGCTACGATATCATGAAGGGCCTTCGTTCCAAGCGGTCCATCAAAAATGCTATGCAGCACGAGATCATGATGTATGGAATCGTCCAGAAGCAAGGATTGGGGTTCGATCGCGCTGTCGAGGAGAGCAAGTGCCGCATGGCGCGTTACCAGGTGACGCCGGACATGATCGTGGTGCCGCCGCAGTTGTTACTGTACGTCGCAATGTCGCCAGAGGAAAAGATTAGGTACAACGAGGGCGGTCCCACAGCCGTGACGCGATTCGAACAAGGCAAGAAGGGCTACGAAACCAGGGCGTTTCGAGGGTTGGGAGTGTTCGAGTCGCTTCCCTACGAGGTTGGCTCGGATGAAGACTCGATGCAGCTCCTGCAGAGACACACCCAAGTCGGAGAGTTCTACCGCATGTCCCCCCCTGTCGCCTACAATGAAAGCATGGTGCTTCCGAGCTGTTTCATGGATATCGTAATTTACGACGAGGATGCCGACCAGCACGTCCACATCACATTCGCAGAGGCTGCGAAGGCCGCGTTGATTGATAATACAGAGCTTATGCAAACCGATCCGTGTAAACTTAAAAAATGGTTTGAAGAGCGCAGGGGAGAATATTTCGATTGGGACAAATCCTTCGAGGCTGCAATGGCAAACAATAGCGATGACAAAGGGTACTTTGCTAAGTCCAACGGCAAAACCTTTGACGCGGTAACTGGGTTTGCTGATTTTGTTCCAAAAATGGAGACTGCATTAGAGGAACATGTTAAAGCTAAGTATCCTGACCCGGTAACCATCCAGAAATACATGGACTCGAAGGATGCATCGCAACAAAACACAGTAAAGAACACCACTTCGTCACAGCAGTTGAGTTTGCTGATGATGAGAGCTATGGCGTTCGTCCACTCTCAGGGGGGGGAAAAGTTGATGGCCGGGCTTGTGAATTTGCTTATGCTTGTGGGATTGGCACCAGAAGAGTTGGTCGATTTTTCAAGTATTTACCATTTGCTAGCCGTGCTTTCATCTGATGGCATCTGGGTGCCACTCAGCATCACCATCGCGCGTCCCTTCATCGAGCACATTACCATGTCGACAGTGTTGACCAAGGCGGGCGAAGACACAGGCGTGACGTTGTTCGGACCGGCAGACATGCAAATCTCAGCCAACACCAGCGTAAAGACGGTTGAGGGACATTATACGTGCAACACCAAGGCCGTCATATCAAAGCCCCAAAACGTGCTCGTCATGCGAGACATCATGTGCAACGGGTACGTCGGCGGCAGTAACACGAAATTCTTTGGGTCGGGTGGAAAGAAGCACTTGCCGTCCGACTTTACGTCGGAGACGGCAAAATTGGAAATCGCGAGCAGGGCCAACGGCGAAGGGGAGGTGGTCTCGTCTATGATGGCGTTTTTTGTGCCGTTCGATGAAGACGATGACGCCCATCGAGACACTGTGATCAGCGTCGCAAACCGAGGTGTTCCGTGGGAGACCAACTCAGATGGCGACACAGTCTCCATGTTTCCGGGTGGATCAGATAATTTCAATGAATACAGCAAGCTTCTCGGTCTTCCACAAATTCATGAAGGCGAAGATCCGTACGCGATGGGGACCCAAGATTACTTCGCAGCGTCCAACAGCATGAACTCGGTCTGTTTTTTGGGCCCACACCGCAAGTTCAATCCGTTCTCTTCAACTGGCTTTCAGTTAGTGACAGGGCAAGGTCATTTTGGCGCCGACGCCATTCCTGGCGATGCCAGGTGGCGTCGGGGTGAGATGGTAAGTCTCGAGGCTGCTCGAAACTCGGTGGTTTCCCTGGAACTGGCAGCGCAGTCCCAGTTGGCGTTCCGACCTCGTAGCTACTGAGTTTCGAATATGAGCAGGTCGAGGACGTTTCAGTCCGCTGTATTTTGGGTTTCTGTGACACCCAGTGTGGTGTGATGCTGGGTGTATATGCAGACACCGGTAGCACCAGTCTGAAAACACCACCGGGCCTATAAAAATTCAGACTTTAATGCTGGGCGCTGTCAAAGCGGGAGAGATCACGCGCCCTAAAAAGACGCGTTTGTGCACTTAGCTACGTGGACATTATACTACATGTACAATCATTTAAAATTGGGCGCGTTTGTGCTTGTGGAAAGGTGAGAGAACGAAGATAAATGCAAGTAACCGGTAGTAGGTTTGCTTTAATTTGCAGAACGATTTATAGAAACAGTGCATTTATTCAATAAATTTCTTTGGAACACGAGAACTACTCCCTCGTTTGGAACACGAGTTGCTTTTTTTTTCCGCGTGTGGAGGGGGGTTCCGACTCCGGCTCTGGATTCGGCAGCAGGGATCCTGAACAGGATAGGGGCTATCATTGAACGAAGCACGTGAGCAGCAGCAATTAACTTAAACAATTTTTAGCTGGGGTTTAATCCCAACCTGAAAACTAGCTAGTACCGGTTTAGGTTGAATCGAAGTAAACGATGTTCATATTTTAAATAACGGAAAACGTCGCTCCTACGCCCTATGTCAAAATTAACCGGGTTGTCCATCTCCGTTCTAATCTAATTCTATAAACTCACGACCACTTGGATGGCGTGCCCGGCCACAACCCGCCCGAACGAAGGGCCATTAATTGACGACGCGGATGCAGTAGTTCCGCTGCTCCGCTCGCTCAGAAAGTCGGGTTTGCAGCTTCTTCAGTGCGTCTTCCTTCTCGACGAGACGCTTTCCTGCTTCGACGACATCGCAATGCCAGAAGTACCCGATGCGAGGGGGTCTGAACTCGAGCAGCTCGGCATCTGCCTTGGCCAATATCAACCAGGACTGCTTCTTTTTTGTCTTTGACGCGACCATCATCCGCGCATCCATCCTTTTGACGAGACACGAGTACATGTCATCCTTCGGCCCCTCCTTCTGGCACTTGACGCACACCCGAACCGAACCACCTCCGTTCACCCGGCAGACGCTCGTCGTCGGGGTGAAGCACTCCCGGCAGAGCTTGGAGCGCAACTGCTGCCAGGCCTTCTTCGCGGTAGCGACCACGGGCTCGTAGACCTTGCCAGCGTGCGCCACGCGCATGTTGGGCGCCTTCGAGCGAACCTCGCTCACCGTGATCCACTTGGTGCGCCACTTGCTGTCGGGGTCCGGGCACCAGCAGGCAGACATGCGAATGGCCGGCAGCGCCGCAAACTTGACCTGCTGCCAGCCTACTTTGGCGAGGTGCACCACCACCCACTGCTCGATGATGGGCATCAGCCCGCGTGCGAACTCCTTGCAGACCGATGCCAGGCGCAGCGCCGTGCGCAAGTCGATGTACATCGGAAACAACAGTTCGAGTACCTTCAAGGTCAACCCCTCAGGCAGGCCGTTCAGGAAGAAAAAAGGCGGCAACGAGGGCGGCGCGGGCGACGTGGGCGAGTAATCGGGCGATCTGTACTCGTACACCCCCAATCCATGGCTGTCAACCTCGAGATCATCTGTGGGCGCCCACTCGTCCGGCGAGGTGGGCGAGTAATCGGGCGTTGTGGGCGGGTGGCCGTCCAGCGCGCGGTCGATGGCGCCCTCGCGCACTTCGCCGGGCCTGAATTTTTTCAGCAGCTGGACGGACAGCTCGCATTCCACGGATCCGGCCCTCGGCCACGGGTCCCTGAAGGAGGCTTCGGCGGGCGGGAAGTTCGCTTTGAAGTCTTGGTGGACGGTGGGCGCGGACATGCTCGCCGGGTGCTGGAGGTGGCGATCTGGTTCGCGGGCGGCTGGGTGGCCCGCGAGCAGAAGTTGCTTTTTTTTTTCCGCGTGTGGCGGGGGGTCCAGCGCGCCGGCTTCGGCGGGCGGGAAGTTCGCTTCGAAGTCTTGGTGGACGGTGGGCGCGGACATGCTCACCGGGTGCTGGAGGTGGCGATCTGGTTCGCGGGCGGCCGGGTGGCCCGCGAGCTGAAGTTGCTTTTTTTTTTCCGCGTGTGGGGGGGTCCAGCGCGCCGGCCGAGTGGTGCATGCTAAATAAAAACAATGCAAACGGGGAGTGTTGTCTGTCATTTGATTGTTGATTTCAAATATGGTCGCAACCGATCGTAGTGCGAAAGGACCGTTCTCAAGCGTGTTGAACGCGCCCCCGCAAACGTCTCAATTTGAAAATTTACCTGACCTCCTGCTCTTGAGAATTCAAGAATTGGCGCTTCCAATTCAAACTCACCGCGTGGACAAGTATCCATACGCGCAAGAAGGTGCCTTTCACTTTAGGCAATTCAAAAATAACAAAAGTGTTTTGTCAGTAACGTGTCGTGTTGTGTCACTCCACCTCATTGAGGCTGAGGACGTCAGACTGTGCATCAATGCCGCATTTTTTGACAACCTGCAGACCTCAAATGTTAGGGTGCGAAACCCATTCGGCGAGCTATGTTTTTTTGATTTCACAATACCAGTGGAACCCACAAAGTCTTTGGAAGTTTTATTTGCAGAGTGCAAAGCAAGGGCTAACAAGGCATTACGGTCAATCGTTAAAAACCACATTACCACCGTCGATGCATATACAAAATCCGTTCTTTACATTGGTGATTCCAGACTGTCAGATAAAGAAGATGTCATACAGTTATACCTCCCCTTTGAAGCAGGGGTGTTCGTTGACACACAGTCCAATCTTTCAGTGCTCAGTAAAGAAATGCAAAGAATGCATAAAACCCAGGTTAAGCCCCAAAGACTACCCTTCGTACCAAGAAATCTTTTACCGGTAAGCCCTCGGCGGTGGCCAGCCTAAGTTTCGTGTCTCTAGTGTCAAAAATCTTCAGCTTTGCTCTGTGTGTATTCGTCACCAGACGAATATTCGTCACTAGACCAATACTCCCAAAAAGCCTTGTCAGGGGTGTCTTCATGATAATCAATTAAATCAGCTTCTTTTAAATCTGACACCAATGCCAAGGCCAACTCATTTTCTCCCGGTGTATACAAATTGCGTGTCGGTTCCGCACTAAGAAATGCAGAAGCGCCGATGTCCACCAACGACCCAGGAAGCACCAATCTGGTGAACTTGCTTTCTAGGAACGCCATTTCACCTATTTTTTTGCATTTGGTTAAATTAGACATATCTAGAATTTTTAATCGCGCTCTTTGAAAGGCTCCGTCGTCGATTTCTACGACCGACGGAGGTAGCAACAATCCAAGTTCATCGTCTAGCAATGAATGGCAGAAGGCTTGCTTTCCAATTTTGACCAGTGAGGTGCAGTGAGACATGTCCAGGGATTTTAGAGAAGACCAAGCAAAGGCGCGTTCTCCTATATTTTTGACTGACACTGGAAGATGTAGATCGGTCAACTGGCAGCTCTCGAAACATGATTCTCCGATCTCGGCGAGGTTTACACAATTCGAAATGTCCAGAACCCGGAGATACGCTGCCTTCAGGAAGGCCATCCGTCCGATGGATTTGATCGATGCCGGCAGCTTCAATGAATCCATTTCGTTCTTGGATTTATCTTTACCCAGTTGCAGGCAGTGGAACGCCAGCTCGCCGATGGTCTCTAACTTTTCATTTTTGCTCAGATCCAGCTGTGTAACGTCACGGGCTCCACTTCGAAAGAATACACAATTTCCAACGTACTTCAAATTTTCTGATAGGCTCAGGTCAATGCTTTCCACTCGAATATTCGGATCTATAATAGGATCTGTAATAGTAGGAATGATCGTTACATCAGAGTCTGTTTTGAATTCGAATGATGTATTTTCGAATCCCAGGAGCGAAATAAGACGGTAATCGTAAATCAGCAGACCCCAGACCACCCAATACGGTTGATAAGTGTGATCCAGCATCAACCCCTCCCGGTTCTTTTGGTGTTCTATTATATCATTTATCAGCATTCTGGTGGTACCGTTAATACCGTTTTTGACCATATCTCTGGTGGCTCGGTTGATACCCATAGAACTAAATAGGCACTCCGGAGTCGCGTCGGAACGTAGTCTTCCGTACAAGAGATTAAAGTTTATGTCCTCGTTTCCAAAAATATTCTGTAGACCCCGCAGCTGACTCGTGCGACTACCAACGCCGAGATCCACAAGCGCGCGAATGACATCATCCGGTTCCACCAACGACTGGCTCAAGCGGGAGCACGAACGAGTCTGTCGCACCTGCAAGCCCGTCGTGTTGGGTAACGTCGGATGTGCAGACATCTTGCACCTGAGTTCGAACTAGGCTCCATGTCTTATTCTGTTGTGCCAGACACATTTCAAATCTTGAATTAAAACATTTGAATTAAGGCTAAGCACGGGAACCGTTAAACGAGTTTGCCCATGCGAATTCTTCTTAAAAATCAAACTGTCTGCTTTTGCGTATGCACTTATGCGACTAAACACAAGCTGAAGGTGCTTTCAGAGTTTTGTGCGACTTGCCGGGGAGTCACATCCTCCAGGCTTGAAAGGTCATGTTAGTGTATGTCCCTGGAATGTGATACGGGGGTTCGAGTTCAATCTCGAGGTGCGGCATATCGGGGAGGGCTTTAGCTGCAACGGTGCACCCTTGAAGGTGCCGGTCTGAAGAGAACGCTCGATCTGCCACAATGGACTCCTCTCATTGTGCACAGCAGTGCCTTTCATCATCCGAGTCCAGCTCGGAAGTCGACGCTAAAGCGCAAATGGAATGGAAAGCGCCGATTGGGGTGATCTGACAGCATTCGTCGAATGCAGGCATGGCTGTTTTTAGCGTGCGCTCTGGCAGCCTCAACGGCGATTGTGCTTCAGTGCGTTTTACTGCGGGCGTGCAACCACGATCACAAATGCGAGCCATGGGGCAAGTCATGGGTTCACGTGCGGCTTTGTTCATTCAAAACGGTGCCGCTGCATACCACGAAACTGCGCGTGTACGAGACCTCTGCAGATAACTCGTTCTGTCCCCGCGGCGAGAGATCTTCTGTCCCGTCGGTAGGCGCTTCGTGCGTTCCCATGCGCCCCTATCCTTCCGCGATCGTCCAGGAGATGTTTCAATTGAACAAGACCACACCCCATGAAAAGTACTGCGGGGCTTGGCTGGAGTCGTCGCCTGTCCCTCTACAGGGGGTCGTTCGCTACGGATTCAAGGATTCGGAATCCAGGAGCGAAGCATTAAGAAACGCAGCCGAAGCCAACTTGGATGCGTCAGCTCCGTTTTCGAGCAGCTCAAACACGGGCAAATTTTTGGAACTGTGTCGCAGGGACGCCCGCACCGAGACATCTCTCATTAAATCTAACAGAGAGGCGTACCTATTTTTGCTAGGACGAGCGGGCCGCGTCACCGATTTACGCTCGGGGATGGTTGCACTCGGACGGCTAGCCGCCCACAAGTGTCCGGCCCCGATCGCGATAGGAGTTCGCGTCCTAGGCACAGGACATGCAGTGGGCGTCGAGGACGGGTCCTTGTTACGCCCGGATGAGGTACACAGCGCACTACTTCAAGTTGGAGCGACGCAGGATGATGCGCTCGCGGGCAGAGATGCGCTGGATGCTGCCCGACGTGGCGCAGGAAACTCACGTAAAATTAGGACCAGCGACCTCTTGGAAATCGTCCGCGCCGCGTTTGGAACCGACCGCAGATTCATTACGCTCCGAAAGACTCCGAACCTAGACGCCGTCGCACGACTGATGCAAGAGTCGAACGAGACGGCCAGGCACATCATCTCCGCGACGGCCGCGTTTTGTTGTACGGCGGCCCTATCTGGTCTCGCCAGCCGGGGCGCTTCGTGGTCCTCGAGACACCAGCTCCTGGATCGATCGTCCCCCGCTCGTGCCGAAGACGCCTCGGAGGCCGGATTCGCAGCGACAGAAGAAGACCTCTTTCAGGCCACCGCTGGCACTGTCCAGAGGACAGTTCATAGTGGAGGATGCGTGGGCCTTGCCAGAGCGCTGTTTGTCGAGGAAACCGAAAGTGAGTACTTTCACTCGATCGTGCCCGACTACCTGTACTCTCGGATGGAGGAGGTCGTCGAAAAGGTACGAAGGTCGTTGGTTCGCCTCTTTGAAGAAGACGATTCGGTCCGGCGTCTATACGTGCGCCCTTCGGACGTTGCGCACTCCATTAACACCACTAGCGTTCGCATACCAGGAGCACCACGCGGTTCATGGGCGGGAGCCGTGGGGCACACCCTCCAACGGCACCCGCCCTTTCGCTCCGACGACGGAGTGGTGGTCGCAGTACTCAAGACCACTGCGTCGGTTTTTACTCAAACTTTCAACACGGCCTCGCTCCCAATCAGCGGCATGAATAGATCAGCCAGTGATCCCACACACTGCGACGTGGGGTTCACTTACGATCCGCTGGCTGCGAATGCATACCACCTCATGGACTGCGTTTACGTGCTCTTGCCCATGTGTAGGCGCGGCTTTGCCGATGCGCTCTATGATTCGGATTCCTTATACTCGCGCTTTGGCTACATCGTCGGTCACGAACTGGCCCACGCCGAACGACTTCACCAGCGGTCGGACAGCGCCGCAATGCGGCTCATACAACTTTCACACCCGGTCGCCAAAGAGTTCCCCATGTCTGAGGGAGCCCTGCGGGAGCGTCTCGCGGACATCTATGCCGTGCTCGGCATAGTAGGATCAGGGCTCGTCGCAGCAGAGGCTTTCTGCGCCCACGTCTCACAAGTCTGGTGCGGCAAATACGCGCCTCTGGCACACGTCGCCCCGGGCACTGCCGATCACCCACCGGCCAATCTGAGAGGAGACGCCTTGTGTAGCTGCGCATTCGCCTCTTCCGCCTCAAACAACCCTGCCTGATCCCAGCCCTAACCAGAAGGACGGATCTTTTTACTGGTTGGTATTAAAAAACTCGTTAACTCCGGATGTTCTAGCACACGGGCTCGTGGTTATACGTTCAACGAGCCAACTACGCAGTTTGAGCGGGCGGGACCTATAAGGGTTAAGGAAAGTCGCAAAAACCCCACGCTAAGAATTCGGACTAATTAAGGACACGGTCGTACAAGTAACCCGGAAACCAAAAACAGTGCAAACACGGCCTCGTGGTTATACGTTCAACGAGCCCGTTCAACGATCTGGGGTCGAGCGCGCCGGCTTCGGCGGTGGGACGCCCTAGACGTTTCGATTCGATTAAATTCATGTTTATTACATAATAAAACGCCAATCAATCCCACCTCAACCAAAACCCCCCAACGAGATTGCGACGCTCCTTCACTATCTCGTGTCGCCAGTATCTGCCGTGGCGAGCCTTTCTCGCACCTGCGAGCATGCACTCGATAGCGGCCCTCTCGCGGCGGGGAAGGGATGCTTTGCCGTAACTGGCTATGTGGACCGCCGTCTTATGGTTGACGAGGGACGAGTACCCGTCCTCGTCCTTCTGGCAGCTCCCGCAGACGAGGACGTCTTTGTTGCCTTTCCCGCTGCAAATGCTCGTGGTCGGCTGATAACACTCCCGGCAGAGCTTCGAGGTCATCTGTTCCCAAGCCTTCTGTGGCGACGGAACCACGGGTGTGTAGAATTTCCCTCCGCTCACCACGCGCATGCACGTCGTATTGGCCACCAGTGCGCTGTGCGTCATCCACTTGCGCCTCCAACCGCTCTCTGGCTCTGGGTACCAACAGCCGGGGGGCGGCGGGTTCACCACCGCCTCGACCTTCACCGCCTTCCATCCCAGGTTGCCGCAGTTCCTAGCAACCCACTCCTTCAAACTAGGCAACAGCGCATCCCTCAGCTCCTTGCAGGCGGAGGCCAGGCGCAGCAGGGTGCGGAAATCTATGTACTTCGGGAACATCACTTCCACGAACAGCTCGTGCCCGTTGCTACACATCCACGCGAGCGGGTGCTGGATCGCCGCAAGGCAAGCGAGTGGGCCATGGCTCTCCGCAAGGCACGGCGAGTATGTGGTCGAGGTCGGTGAGTATCCCCCCTCAGGGGGAGCGCGGGGAAACGTGCTGACCTTCAAGATTCCGTTCACCATCACCTGTATGGTGTTCACGCCGATCTAGCAGGGTTAGGGTTTGTGAAGCCGGGCTCGCGAGTGGCCTGCAAGCTCAAGTTGCTCTTTTTTTTCCGCGTGTGGGGGGGGGTCGAGCACGCCGGCTTCGGCGGTGGGAATTTCGGGCCCAGTTGAATATACTCAACTCTGCTTCACCGTTCCTGGTGTCTGTAGATCTAAACTTTGTTATAAAATTCACGTATCCTAGAACTAAGGAGCGTGCGTTGGAGGTACTATGCTCTGGACTGTCGGTTAAGCGTCGATCAAAAGTTGCCTTATGAATCGGATGGAACGTCCGTATCTCTAACCGTTTATCAGATGCATCCAGTTTTCGTTCTTCTTTTGTATGTATTGCAGATCGATATCCGTTGAATAGGCCTGTAGCGGCTCTTTTGCCTCTCGGTCACCGGCGGATCACACCGTGTCGCGTGATGCGGCGCGGTCAATCTCGATAGCTCTGGCAAAGGTGGAAGACGCGAATTTTGGGCCGGTTGTGTTCCTTCGACATGCGCATGAAGCGCCCGAGAAGCTGCGTCTCGTGGTCTGCACACATCGTGCCGGCGACGATCGCCGCGGTGGAGTTTCCCAAGTCGGAGCCTGCGATACTGGTCGACCTGCTACCAGTGTCGCATAGGAGGAACACCGGACGCGCGGAGCTCTCGTCGGCGAAGGCTTCCAGGGGATGACGGCTAACCCCGGGGATTTGATGCGGGGACGAAAAATCCTCCATGTTGAAGACGACTGCTTCGGGGACCGATGACTTGATGCAAGCCTCCACCGCGAAAGTAGAAGCTGCGGAGAGGAAATCGAAGAACACCGGCACGCGGGCTGCGACGGCGCCACGAGAGGCACACGCGAGAAACGCCGAACAACGCACTGCTTCGAATGCAGAAACGTTTGCGTTCCTGATGGATGTGCAAAACCGCAGGAACGGAGCGTCGTCCAACCCGCGACGGTCGGTCTCTCCGGGTTCGACCCGGAATAGAGAAGTCAGTTCGCCCAACATCGTTCCATCCGCGATAACATGTTCGTTGCGATTCAAAGCGTAGTCCAGGCTGGTAGTGCGCAGTTCCGAGACATAAATATCCGGAGGGGGGGTGGTGGCGGCGGTGGCTACTGGGTCTTCCCCGACCACCGAGAAGTCGCCAAAGTTCGTGCTTCGGCAGAACGGACAGACGGGTTTTGGGAGCTTCGGCAGACAGGTGAAGCAGAGAACGTGTCCACAGCAGTTGGTAAGGCCTGCGCACACCGCGCCGACCCGCTCGCGCGACTCGGCTAAAGGTTCCAAGCACACGCCACAGCTGTCGCCCAAGCGTGCGATTGTGAGCGCGGCTTCAAGCATGTTGCGTAGACGACTCACACCTTCCGAGACGCCAGACTGAAAGAAAGATGTCTCGAGCTGCTTCTCGATCTCCGTCACCGACGGACGAAGATTGGCGTGTAGCCACTCCAAGTCTACCACGTGGGATCCCAGAGCTTTGTGCTCAGCTTCGAGCTCGTCGAGGCGATTGAGAAACCCTTCCACGAGCGATCTGATAGTCGCGTGACCGGTCATCGACGTTCTGGTTGTGTTTCTGATTGTATTTCCGTGGTTACGGAGAGCACTCCACGTGGAGAGTACCGAGATTCGAGATCCCTCGGGGCGCCGATCGACGCTGTGCCTCAGCCTGGAGGAAACGTTGACCAAGGTGTGGTGCTCCATGCGAAAAACGGTCATCCCCGCCGGCATGGAAGAAAGAGCGGTGTTTCTACAGTTCAGAAACAACTCTGGCGGCCCCGACGCGAGGCGCAGCAGCAGACACCGACAAATGCTCGCAGCTGCGGGGCCGAGTTGCCCATATGCCAAGTTCGCGCGCATAACTATGGCGTTGTCGTGGAACCGCCATCCGCTGCAGCCGCCCCGCTCCATGGCAGTCCGAAGAGGGTGGCGTGTGTTGGACGACATGTTTGTAGCCAGTTCGGCCGGAGTGGCCGTCAGGACGAGCGTAAAAGGCACTGCTTCGTATCCACAGCCCGAAACCGCTCTCGACGCCGGAAAGGCAAACCGGCCCTCGTCATATATCACCATGGCCGGGTAGTGTAACTCGTGCTTGAAGATGCACTCCAGGACGGAACTGGAGGAGCTATAACCGGCAACCAACCAAATCTCGGCGTCGCGACCAGTGCCCGGTCGATCTAGCATCCCCCTCACGGTGCGAACGTCGTTCACCACCTTCACCACCCACCGGCCTTCAAGTGCACCGTCAAGTGTCGCTCGAAACGAACCTCCGTCCGCACAATCGACGCCATCGAACATCGACGCTGCCGTATTTTTCCAATAATCGATGAGCCTGGGTGGGCAAACTATAAGCGCCACACGCATCATTTTGGCATGTGGGTGCATCACACACACACCCGGCGACTGCATAAGGTCTCTTTCTGCATTCTCTCCGAAAGCCGCATAGTTACGCCCACACAGGATGGTTGCGGCAGTGGCGAGCGCCATTATGGTCTTCCCAGTCCCCGGTCCAGCCACGAGCAATTGCATTTTCTGCGGCCCTCCGTCTCCACGAACGGAGCGAGAAACTGTGAGGTTCCTGCGAATCCTGCGACCCGACTCGCTCTGGTAAATCTCGTTCAAGGCGGCTGCATCCAGGTGAACAGACAGGCATCTCTGTTTCGACGAGGCGACCGCGCCAGATATGTGTGCAACCTGCATTCTCTGCGCGACTGTCAGCTTGAAATTCTTCGTGTAGCGCGGCACGAGCGGCTCCGCGTCAGTTTCGGAATCCAATGCGCGCGCGATGGTTTCGACGTGCTCGGACTCGTAGTTGTGGGTGATGCGAACGTCACCACAGGGACCAAAAATCTGCATCGTATTCGAAATGTAACTGCCTCCCATATCTCCAGAGTTAACGTCGAAAGTCAGCGTGGCATCTCCTGAGGCACGCATTCGTGCCTGTCTGTTCATCCCAAAGAAAAGAGGCGTACGTTCGGCGGAATCATCGCCAGGCATCCACCTGCCATCGATCAGAGCGCGTTCGATTTCGCTGGCGGTGTTGCGTTGGGTCTCTAACCAGCCTACAATCGACCCCTCCTTTGTACCTCCCAGAGCGGGTTCCTTGTCGCCCAATCGAGCGCGCTTCTGCACAGAATTTGAAACGCGCCGAGCGTCAACTTGGAACAATAGCGGTGCAAACCCGCCCTGCGGCGGGTCAAGTCGATCGCTGTTCGCATCGTGCGCGCGTGGGGTAGGCACTCCAAGATTGAATCTTCTTCGCTGTGTATGAGCTTCACGAGGCGTGTTAAACGGTCGAATCAATGACTGCGCGCGCGAAAGGAACATCTTCTGGATGGCGTGCGTGGAGATAGATCACCTATAGAAAGGGGTTGAAAAGGTATTTGGGAATCGGTAAACAGGGAGCTGGCTACCCAAAAGGGCGAAGTTGCTCTTTTTTTTCCGCGCGTGCAGGCCCCGCGCCGCCGGGGGGGGTCCGAGCGGCGCACGTGAACTGACTTGGGATGTGCTTGCAACTGGCATGTTCCCGGGCTACCCAAAAGGGCGAAGTTGCTCTTTTTTTTCCGCGCGTGCAGGCCCCGCGCCGCCGGGGGGGTCCGAGCGGCGCACGTGAACTGACTTGGGACGTGCTTGCAACTGGCATGTTCCCGGGCTACCCAAAAGGGCGAGGTTGCTCTTTGTTTTCCGCGTGATCTCGCCCGCTCCGGCGCCGGACCCCCTCTCGCGCGGAAAAAAAAGAGCAACTTGGCCGGAAAGTCTACCCCGCGGGCCTAGAGATAACTCATACCTACCTCCTGCAGTATGATTGCACGCGCCGCCAAGCAAGCCGCCCGCGACACCGCGCCCGCGCCCTCCCGGCTGCTGCATCTCCCGGTCGAGTTGCTGCGCCACGTGCTCGAGTACCTGTGCCTGCACTCGCTGCAGTTTGCGGGGGCCACCTGCGGCCAGCTGCGGCGCGAGACCGCGGCCCCGGACTTGGTAAAGGCCGTCGCGCGCCGCTCTGACGAGTTCTGGGCGCCGCTGCTCTACGACGAGGCCGCGCGCTCCAAGATCGCGCACCTGCTGCCCCGGACCGGTCCCAACGTCAACCCCACCGTCGGAAGCCTGGGGCTCTACTTCTCGGGCACGCGGCGCCCCGATCTACTCGCCCGTGGGCTCTTCCTTTACGGCACGGTCGAGCGAGGGTGCGAAGTCGTGGCCACCTTCGGCCCGGCAGACGCCGACGATGTTCTCACCGACATCGGGAACTGCAACGCAAATGAGTTGGCGACCTTGGACATTCCCTTGGACTGGAAAAGTCGCGTCGTGAAGGAAGAGTACTCGGGGGAAATCGGGGTCGAAGACTGCTGTACGTATAAAACAGTCACAATCTCCGTGTACGCCATCACCGGTTCTGGAACATACAAGGTCTCCGAGATGCCAATCAGAGCGGGCTCTACGCAGTTTGTGATCCTCATGAATATGCACTTCATGATACAGCATGAGATGCAACGAGAAGCCATGGCATCGTTCCTATACGACAACTCGAACAAAGCGAGTTTTGCCTTCCAAGTCGTCAACGACAACTTCAGATCCTTCGAAGAAGATACAAAGGCCAAGGCCCAGCAAGCAGACGCCATATACTTGCAAATCTCGCGCTACTTCCGTCCAACTCATCGCGAAGTGATAGAATTGGATTAGAGGGGAGCTGGTAGGTCACCATAAACACAAACATTCGGAAGGAAGTTCGACTCTGCCACAGAAGCATTATAGACTCGATTTATGAGAGGCATTACTTAGTGGTAATTCTATAGTAACGAGAATTCCAGATTTTATTTAAAACACATTATTATAAACTAACCCTAACCCGAACTATTAATAATTATTAGTTGCAATTTCTATATAATGTACTCCCTAATATAACTAATTATATTATAATACCGCTGCGGCGCCAGAACTGTTGTGAAAGAACATACACATCCCCCCCGATGCGTCCGCCACTGCCGTTACCTTATGCCCCCCGACACTAGTCCCGCAACCTGCATTTCCGCCGTTGCCTCCCTCGCGTCATCAGGTGACATTCGATATCGACTCCCCTGAAATAATTCTCTGTCACACCAGGGCATCTAGCCACACCACTGCAGGTGGGTGCACACAGTGCTGACAGATACCCAGAGGGGAACCGTCCCATCCTCAGGCGCAAGCGCAACTCGGGTTTGAAAAATCCTTCAGCTATGCAGAAAATCTGCCAGTGCCACGCTGGAAAATTGCTCCGTGTGATCCCAACCGACGCTGCGTGGGACGACACGGTAGATTACAATGTGCCGTTCGTGACAGAGTCAATGTCCCTGTCGAACGACGAAGTGTGGTTAAGATAGAGATGAAGGAAACAGTGGATGTGGGTTGGGCCAAGGAGGAAATTTGAGTCTGCCAGCGAGAAACCACTAGAGACTTGATTTATGAGAGAGATGATTTTTATATTTTAACGACTAGAGTCTCTCGAGGGTGTGTTCTTCGTAGCACGCAATTTCTTCCGATGACCCGTTATCAAAATTGCAACAAATGTTAATTCGAATAAAGTTTTGTTGGAGGATACAGAGTTGGATGTCGAAGTAAGTGGGCCAGACATATATAAGGTGTGAATCTAATATTCTGGGGTGGTTGGAATTGGCAGCACCGTGCATAGACGCTGAGTTTTCACACAAGAGAGTGCTCTTCACGGAGATCGTCCGTGGTCATGCACCACGGTCAATTGTGTGCGTATCTCCGGGAGCAGGGGGGTCCTGTGGGCTTCTCGTGAACGTATGATTTTCGAGATTCCTTGAGTAACTCCAGAATCCGCTTCAGCTGGTCGTCACCACAGGAACGTGCTTCGCCAGGCCCCATTTCCTGGAATAGGTTGTCTCTCAGATCGGGTCTGTGGCAGGACCATGTCCAAGCGGTAGCGTAAGACTCTCGATCTTGCAGTTCTAGACCACTTAGTCTCTTGATGCGCTCGAGAACCGTCAGGGAGTGGGGGGACCCCCTCGGTGAACTGGTGCTGCTGCTTCGCTGGCGGGCAGGGTCGATGCCGATTGAAGAACGCACAAACCCGGGAGACACGTGGGGCGATGTGGGGGCAAAGCAATCTTCCGGCTCCAGTACACACGACTGGTTGGTATTTGCCCACTCCTTGCAGAGAGCAACGACGGGGTAGCAACCGCCATCAGAATCATTCCTCTTCCAAAAACGAGGCAGCTCAATCACAAGGGCTTCGCCTGGAAGGTCTTTCTGTGTGAACTGAACGCCGTCGGAGAGTCTGTAGATGTCCCCGTCGGATGAGTCGGTCGCACGCAGAAGAGCGTAACACGGTTTGTTGCCATGGGCCCACCACATGCTTCTGAGTCCCTTGCAAAAATTGTGGATCCGCGGCCGGATGGCGGGCGCAACTCGGCCGCGGTACAACCCGGCACGGCGCAATTCGCCTTCTGCAAACTCGACTGTGTCGCAAACGGAATGGTCCACCAGGTGAGAAATGATTTTTTTCACGGCCTGTATTTGTCCGATGCTTCTGAGTTCCTCTGCAAGTTTGGATTCCTCTCGCAGCAGCTGCGTACTGTAATCGTCGTCGATTTTAGTCAGAATTCCCGTGACTTGCTTTTCCGACGACCCCACCTTGCGTTTTTTAGAAACGGGTTCTTCTTCTCTCTTCGAATTGTGTTGATGCACATTGCAGACGGTGCCGTCGATTGGGACCCCTAGACCAATGCGCACCAGGCACTCGTTGACGATGCTGAAACGCGCGATGTTTTTGACCGTTCCCGTGACCCTCGGATTGCATTGGGTGTTTCCCGTCACGACCCCCGCCGTCTCACTCTCTTCTTTCGACTTGATGCCTTCGTTGTACTTAACCAGCTCCTCTCCGATGCAACCGAACGTGAACTCCGAGCGCGGGTCTTGGCTGCAGGCATACGATATTGCCCTTCCCTCTCTCAACTTTCTGGAGGCCAGACCCCCCAGGGCGTACAGCACCCCTTTCCTGTCGCACACGGCATCATACAACAACCCGTTTTTCGAAAGGGCATCCATCACCCCACCTGCGTCACACAACGCCCAGGCTGAGCCGCCTGCCGTCGACCCCATCATCGACGGACACAGTTCGAATAGCTTCTTGGTCTTTTGCTTTCCCTCCGATGTCTTCAAGTAATCGATGCAGCACAGGGTGGCCTCCACGACGCCCCTACCCGCAGATGTCCCCAGGTTCCAGCGCGGACTGCTTAGTACTTCGTGCATGCAGAGCGCGTAGTGATTTCGACGAACATCAAGTTCTCTATCTTCCAGCCACTCCCAGTGGCTTGCAGTAAACTTTCCTGGTGCGTGGCTACACTCGTCCTCGTCCTCAGCAGCTTCTGCTTGTAGCCACGCCTTGTATTTATCCTTCAGTTCAAGCGTTTCATAGCCCATTGGCGTCTCAAGACCAGGACGAGTCGTGAAACCCTGTGCACACAAGAACAAACTCGGCGAATGTGAGGGCATAGGGGTCCATGGCATGGGAGGGCGGGTCGGATCTATAACCGATACTTGGAACCAAGAATAGTGAGCAGATAGGCTAGGCTTCCGAACCACTAAAGCCTCGTACGTGACGGGGGGTCCACTGACGAGTTGCAGTCCCTCTCCGGTCAAATTTACGACAGGTCAGTCTCTGATCGTAACGCGCTTGTGGCGAGGATCCTCACCTCTTGGGAGGTCCCGAACAAAACCGCACTTTGGGGGGTCAAGCCTAATTTCGGGTACTTCTGGAATGGGTGACGGAGAAACTATTATTAATCTGAACGTATCGCGCTTGTGGCGAAATGATTTGTGGCTGTGTTATTCTCGTACGCACAGCTGCCGTGCCAAAGTAGGCCAATACAATAATGCGTCAAGGGAGGAACTTACCAGCTAGAGCCAAAACTAACCCCAGTTTAGATTTAGCCCGGTGTTCTGCAGTTCGGGATACTGTGACTTGAAAGTTGCTCTTTTTTTTCCGCGCGTAAGACTGCCCTAGCGCCTCCTCTACAACCTCTGTTGCCTACGCGGTAAACGGCGTGTGACCGCCACCCTTTCTTTTTAGAGACACATCCAGGCCGCTGTTATTCGCAAACGCCCCAATCGATAGCTCCATAAACTGAACAAGATCCGGTAGATACTCCATAATTTGTTTGGCTTCCGCTTCGGAGGGGGTTCTGGTATATATATTGATTTTCTCTACGACTTCAATTATGTGTTGAATCGTCATGAGGAACAAGTCTGGTTTCTGTTCGTATGGCATGTAATGTTCGCCAGATCGCCATGTCGACGTATTTGATAACGATTTCTTTATGGTTTCTCGGTAGGATCTGTCGTGGTCCAGGGGCTCGTATGATGACGATGATGACGATGCCGTCGTAGCCGATAAGGACCTATATAGTTTTTTTAACGTGGTAATTAGCAAGTCACCTGTCACCGCAACAGCTTCAACACCAAGGAATGTTGATTTAAATTCAGAACTCTCTGGTAAACTTTGTTTCTCTTCGTGTACCGAAAGGTCTACAGTCGTCGTCCTGGTCGAGTTCCAGCGGTGGAAGTTGACCCAAACGCGGATTAATAGCAGACACATGGCATGGAATTGCGATGAAATCGGAGCATCTTCAGATTCGTCGTCAGATTCGGGCAAATTTTCATTTTTTGCGAGTTCAAACAAGTTTACCGCGATAAGCTGAGAACTGAAACGCACATCAAATAAAGCGAACAATGATCGAATCAAAGGTTCATTGTTGCTTTGGTTTGATGCGGTCTGGTATTCATCAAATTTCTCCACAAAGTTTTTTAGATGCCTTACACAGTCATCGTTTAAAAAGAATAGGTATTGTTCTTTAAGGGGTTCTCTGGTTCTTAACTCACGTTGCCATGCATCCAGATCAAGTTTCAGTTGTCCGACAGCTGAAATGGAATCCGGGGGCACGACGTCAAGAATCTCATACTCTTTTCCTTCCGTGGAACGTACACGGAGAGCGGACTGCGATATACTGACGACTCTGATTAAGAACTTTTGATACCAGGGAACACCCTCTTTCACTCCTTGAAAAATTGTAGTATAGGCCGACATTGTCAAATCGTACAGATATTTCGCCTGCCGACGGATGTCATAAGAGTTATACGTCTTCATCATAAGATGATTATGATGATTATGAATTTGCCCCAAGAGCTCATTAGCTTCTGATGTAAGGGTGTCCTCGTCAATTTGAGGTTCTTCCTCTACTACAGAGCGTGCTGGTTCAGGCATCACAACGACAGATTTTGATTCTTTACTGTTTTGGTAGTCATAAGCGAGCGTCGACCCTGGAAGCATTCTAAAATATAACATTGCTTTGTATGACCGAAAAGCGGAATTCGGCAAGTGGGCTGCACTCGGGACCGGCACAGCACGTCCGTGGCGGGCAGACACAGTATATTGAATGTATCAGAACAGCGGCAGATCAATCGAAATGTGCTGATTTTATCTCGCGCAGCAGACAGCCCTAGCGCCTCCTACTGTTGCTCACGCGGTAAATGGCGTGTGACCGCCACCACCTTTTTTTTGAGACACGTCTAAGCCGCTGTTATTCCCAAACGCCCCAATCGATAGCTCCATAAAACGAACAAGATCTGATAGATACGTCATAATTTGTTTTTTGGCTTCCGCTTCGAAGGGCTTTTTTGTATATTCGTTGAGTTTCACTACAACTTCAATTATGTTTCGATTCGCATGGTCTGGAGGGATATCGAGATATTCATCCTCACCATAACCCACATAATCTGATGGGTCAGATCGTTGTGACAACATAGGTGATAATGACTTCTTCAGGGTTTCTCGGTCAGATTCCTCGCGCTTCGTGACAACGTCAGATGACGACGTAGTCGTCTTAAACAACGACTCATTTAGGATATTTAAGCTAGTAAGTAGCAATTCACCAGTCACATCAGCAGCTTCAACACCAAAGAATGTTGATTTAAATTGTGAATTCTCTGATAAACTTAGTTCCTCTTTGTGTACTGAAAGGTCTGCAGTCGAGGTCCAGGTCGAGTTCCAGCGGTGAAAAGTGACCCAAGCGCGGATTAATAACAGACACACGACACGGAATTGCGATAAAATCCGACCCTCTTCATATTTTCCATTTTTTGCGAGTTCAAACAAATTTACCGCAGTAAGCTGATAACTGAAACGCTCAGAGAATAAAGCGACCATCGATCGAATCAAAGGTATATTCTTGCTTTGGTTTGATTCCTCCTGGCCTCGATCAAAGTTCTCCACATATTTTTGTAAATGGTTTACGCAGTCGTAGTTAAAAAAAAACAGGTATTGTTCTTTAAGGGGTTCTTTGGTTCTTAACACACGTTTCCATGCTTCCTGATCAAGTTTAAGTTTTTCGACGACACTCTTTAAACCAAAACGATTATCTATGCTGGACGTGGAATATACACGGAGAGCGGACTGCGATATACCGGCGACTGTGATTAAGAACTTTTGGAACCAGGGAACACCCTCGTTAATTCCTTGAAAAATTGTATTATAGGCCGACATTGTCAATTCGTAAAGGTACGCCACCAACGCCGCCTCCTTCTCCGCCTCCTTCTCCGCCTCTGCATTCTTATCGTTTTCTTGCAAATTGGACGTTCCGTCCAAGTCAAGAAGCTTATTATAAAAATCTTCATTGCTTTCTTGATTTACGACGGGCGATTTAATAACATTCTGAGGTTCTCGTTCCGTCGTCACAACGACAGATTTTGATTCTTTACTGTTTTGGTAGTCATAAGCGAGCGTCGACCCTGGAAGCATTCTAAAATATAACATCGCTCTGTTTGATAAAGAAGTGGAGTTCGGCAAGTGGGCTGCAAGCAGGACCGGCACAGCACGTCGGCAGCGGGCAAACCGGAGTATATTCCGTGTATCAGAACAGCGCACACCAGAAGTTAATGAATAGACCGACGTGTCGCGATTGAGCAACGACCCCCAATACATCCCCAGGTATACATGCGCATCTCTGCACAAATTCTGCAAAACGCTATCTAATGCCCAAGCCAAGCCAGCGATCACATGCGCCCAGAAGGTTGCGCTTTGTATCGTAGTTCCGCTAATTCCAGGGCAGCGCGATCTAAAATCTGAGAATGTGTTTATGGTTTGCAGACACACTCGTTTTGGTGTGGTGCTTGTGTGTAGGAAAACAAAACATGCAATCCACCAGAAACGCGGACGGTGTCCCAGACCGGACTTTACGCTCCGCGCATCCTGCAAAAAGGCGCCATCCGCCGAGCCCGGTGCGTATGTGCGAAATGGACCGACACAGTGAAAGACCAGTCAAAGCGGCTACGGAGCCCTCACCCGTCGCGAGTCTGCTCTATTGCGAAGAAACCGTCAATTTTGAGGAGACCCCCACGAAAGCTCGGCAAGCCACGACTGGCAAGTTCAAACTCGCCTCGGCCGAAGCATGTTTGTTTTGCAGATCTAGCATCATGCAGACGGCTATTGAGCGAGTTCGCACCACAGAAAGCGCTCAACTAGAGCCATCAGACATCGCCACGTTCGTTGCGTGCACTTTGTGCGCCTATGCGGAGCTACTGCGAAGCCCTGGTTGCTTCGTGGCAGGAGAGCATAGGGACCACCTGAGTATTGGATTTCCGGAGTCTTCCTGGCAAAAAGAGCAGTGCTTTCCCATGCCATCGATCGATTTGCTATTTTCCGACCCAGATGGTGTTTTGAGCTTCTGCATCCAGCTCGCGGCTTCAGGAGGCATGAATAACGCGCTTGAAATCACACGCTACGGCGGATCACTTGCACTGGAGAGCAGACTCAGACTGCTGTCGTTGTTGATGGTCTCGCAAAAGACTAAGACGGAACAGGTATTCAGCTCGGAACACAGCATTCTGCCCGCGGTGGCTGGTGTTGCGGCAATGCTATGCGGCCATCGGGGACTGTCGGGACGGCTCGTCGAGACCTGTACGTCTCGGCTGAAATGGGAAGAGCGACAGGCGCTGAGCCTGCCGCTGTTGGCGGCGGAGGTGCAAAATCCAGTCGACAAGGCCGAATTTCTGCTCTGGGATCGCTGTGCCAAACCCCTGCTCCACATTGCCATGGGGACATTGTTTTGCACCTACTGCGCGGTGCTGATGTCGGGCACGGAGCCGTCTTCGCCTTCGCTAGCCACGTGTTTAACTGACCCGTCCAGCGCCGACTTCCTTGCGCGCGTCCTGGCGGGACTTTCGGCTTGTTCGGCACACTTTACCGTTTATCCGACGCGTCGCTGCAAGTGGCTTTTCTGCGACGATTCAAGAATTGCGGCAAGAAAGCTGATCCTCTCGGTTCGCGAGAGCTGCGCACCTCTCACAACCACCGGTACGCTAGTTTTGGAGGCGCTTCGTTGACTCACTGCCAACGGATAGAAAACTTCAGGAGAATTGCATCTTACGCGTCTACAGGACAGGCACAGAATAGACACAGATGTTATTTCGAGCTGGGTGTTTTAGTTTTTAGTGACCAACCGTAGGTGAATCGTCATAAACAAACGTTTACATTACTCGCCTTCCCTTAAATCTTAGTTTTCCTGTATACTGGCTTATAGACCGCTAACAATAAGGCGCTGTCAAAATAACAGCTTGAAACGCGCTGTGTTCACGCGTTCGTCGACGCTTAAGACATTGGAGAACAACACCTCCTGCATGGAGTCAAAAGCGTCACTGCAACGTGACCTCATGGTGTGCCCCAACGGCGGTGGACTGTACGCGGTTCCCAAGAGTGCCGTTGCCCGAGACTACCAGAGAGGCACTCCGCTGTCGGGCGATCTATGGCGATTGATGACGGCAAGCGCCTCTTCAGAGGGCCTCGAAAGCTGCCAGGCATTGATCGAACCCCTGCTCTACCCGGGCTCTGTCGTGGTCGTGATGTTAGGCGACTCTTGGGTGTGGTGCATGCGGTTCGGCGTCGACACGCCGGCTTTCCTGCGGTCCGCCGATACAAACCCACATAAAACTGGGTGGAGAATGCTGTGGCCGATCAACGTACGAACCGCAAGAGCACTTGCTTTGTACATGAGAGAGTCGATAGAACACCGCACGTCCGTTCTGGTCAACCAATTTGCGCCCCCGGCACAAGGAGAATGGCCCCTCGTGAAAAACGCATTGGAGACCATCTCGTCGACGGAAGCCGCGCTGCTCACGGAGGAAGCGTGGTTCCTCGCCAGTCTAAACTTCAGTAAAGCTGTGCGTGTCGCTCCAATCGTCCCAGACGCCGACATCCCACGGGAAAAGCGAGGAAGAGGGCTGCCCAGAGGGGCAAAATCAGAAGCCATGGCACAGGAGGCGGTCTCAAGGACGGGGCGGAGGAGTGTCAGTTCGCCCCGGCGACGGTTGCAACTGCAGGCGCTGCCCACCGATCTGCAGATACTGATCTTCGAGACGGCTGCTCGCGAGGTAGTGCCGAGTGCCAGCCCCATTTGCTTTCGAGAGTGGAAGAGCTTGCGTCTGTTATGCCAAACGAGCAGGTGCGCGGCCGATCGAGTTGTGCGCGACTGGATGAACGCCGTGATAGATGGGAGTGGGCTTGCGAACCAGAGTCTGTCAACGCCCGGCCAGTGCGTGTACATGCACAAAGCAGCGTGCGCCTCAGGACTTTCGGCAACGCGGCTGTTCCAGATGGCACTACACAACACACGGATGCGAACTGTGACTGGGCACAACCCGAGTGACAGTCGCTTGATCGCGCTGGACTTCGCAAAGGCCAGGGCTGGGCTACGGTTTCACGCGAAAGTGCCAGCTAAACGCGAGAGACAGAGCAAGCGACTTATTGAGCAAAGCTCCAGAACAATGGGAGTGAAACTTCGCATGCGCGACAGATCGGGCGCCATAACTTTCTCCATGCATACGATCTCGAAATAAAGACCACCACGCTCGCTGTTTATAGCCACAGTCTATACGGTGGATTAGCACCATGACAGACACAGATAACAAAGCCACGATCATCAACGCGGTAGAAGGAAATAGCACCACCGAGTACGTGATTCGCACTGGCGTGCATGTGGGGCTTTGGCTCATCGTGATCGCGTTTCAGTGCGTCATGGGGTTCAACGCGTCCAACTTCCTCGACGGTTGCGTGCTGCGCCCCGCCTCTGCTGCTGCTCACGGCCGTGCACTTGACGTCTACGGCGCCGCTGCTGCTCACGGCCGTGCACTTGACGCGCTTGACCTCAACGGCACGGCCCCCAACGGCACGGCCCCCAACGGCACGGCCGCCAACGGCACGGCCCCCAACGACACGGCCCCCAACGACACGGCCCCCAACGACACGGCCCCCAACGACACGGACGTATACGGCGCGCGATTGTCACACACTGGTCCGAGCGAGACCACAGTTAACATTGGAATCACAGGCGCCACCTTCACGCTGATCGGGGTGGCGCTGGTGCTCGCCGTCGGTGGAATGGTCGCCAATTCAGATATGCAAGATATGTTGGGGCCTCGTACCATGGGTATCCTCATGTTCCTCATCCAGTTCTTCACAACGTTCGGCATGGTGTGCGGGTTTTACATCTTCTCACAGGCCGCGCAAGATCCCGACCACTGTAGCGGGTACACGACGAGTGTCTTCGGAGTAGCCTTCATGCTCCTGGCGCAACTGGTCCTGTACGCCAACATCGCATGCTTCAACAAAAGTTCGCTTCCGCGGAACCTCCTTCCAGCAGCGGTGCTGAGCGTACAAATCGTGTCGTACTTCGCAATTGTTTCGCAAGACTTCGCGCCCGAGGCGACCGAATCGCAAAAACTAGCGGCACTCCTGTCGCCGCTCTCTACCGCGCTGGCCCTAATTATGCTGATGGTGTTGCGAATGCCCGGTCAAATGTCAATGAACCCACAAAGTAATAAACTCCTTCAATCCGAATATTCCAGGGCCGATAACACAAAGGAGACCGTTCAACAACCCCTTCGCCGCGCACTTGTAATGTTCGTCTTTACCGTGACTGGGATGCTTTCCGTGTACAAGCTCTCGTTCGTGGCATCATACCCAGACTCGACAAGCTATCTTTTCGCGCTTTCAGACGCCGTGTTGACGCTACTCACTTTGACAGTCATGTTCGTTACTGGAACGGGAAATGAGTAGATTAGCTTTACAAGTAGTCGCTGATAAATTATAGTATGTTGGGAAAACGAAGGCAAGTATTCTCGCACCGAAAGCAATATTTAGTGCGCCGCAGAGGCCGTCTCTATAAGCCGTGACGAAGCAAAACCGCCCACGTGTCCATCCGGAAAATTGAGCTTCCCTTCAAGCGCGGATGGGAACGATGCATATGAGCTTGGTATATCCCGGGCGGCATCCGACTCGTTGACGGGTGCGAGCGTATCGGTGAGGCCCATTTGCTCGAGCTCCTCCAGCAATTCGTCGTCATCCAATTGGTCGGTCCGTGTAGCAGATGCCATTTCGTCCATAGCCGCGTGTATTTCCTCAACAGAGTCTGTGGCTTCCGCGATGTCCTCCGCGGCTGTTTCGATACTCGAAAGCGTGCTCCTACACGACACGGACGAAATTCCCGCAGTCTTGATCGCGTCGGCCACCGATCTCTGTAGTTCGGTTTGTTCGAGGAGTGACACCTGGGTCTCCAGAGCTTCGGCTGCGACCGTCAGCGACGATGCTTTGGCTTGGTGGCGTTTCGATTGCTTTAGTTCGCGCAGCGCTTTCTGCTTGTTACCACTTTTGTGAGCAACAATCGCCATCTTCCTGCGGCGTTCCGCCGAGCATTCTTGCGTCTCCGCTGAGCTTCGGACGGTGTCAGCCATTCTACTTAATCGAGCCGAAGGGTCTTCCTTCTCGCTCCGACGCACTCCAAACAGCGCCTTGTTGATGTCTCTGCACGAGTCGCGAGCTGTCGACACATCTGCGGGCGTGCATTTTCCGTCCCCGACCAGCTTCACGTGTCGGGAGCGAGACCGCGAGCCGGTCAGCCAGGATAAACACCCGTCCATAAAGCTTCGCCGGCGGCTCTTGCGAACGGCCGCGTCACCCGTTTTCCTAGCTCCTACTACATCCCTTTCGTAGGCTTCTAGATGCAGTTTCTTTTGAGACAGTATCACAGACACGTTAGCAAGACTCATTCTAGAAATACCACTTACTCGTGAGTTGTGCTATTAGCTGCACTATAGCGACAGCCGGCTAAGCCGGCACACCGAAGAACCACAAGATCTCACAATTTTATTTTTGGAATACCACTCGATTGAGAAAGCCTAATACACAAACCTAACGCAGAGCGGCGTGAGTCTATATAACATTGCATTTATAATGGATTGGATTGGAATTTCTAACGCTTTTGTAGCTGCTGTATGTAGTTGACCATTCTGGTAGCAGCCCAGATGCAAATGCGGTTTCGGCGGGGCTGTGTCGGGAGAGCCCTGCTCTACCGGGGTGCTTAACAAGAGGACGCTGGGTGCTATCATTCCAATTCACCCGCAGCCGACCGACCCCGGAGCCCAGGGGTCGATAGGTACGACTGCAAAAGCGCGCGCTCCTTACTTTCCGCAGCCACAATCTTAAGGATGAGGTCGCTGCCCTGTTTGTCGAGTTCTTTCTCGTTCCCCTTCACCCGGACGAGGCGGCTTTCGGCGTGGTACCGCATGTTTTGGAGCAGCTTGATGGTCGACGTGCGTGCGATGGTCTCGTCCGTCACGTGTAGCGCATAGTGCGTGTGGATGTCCTTCCAGTTCCACGGGGGCGCGGTGATACCTTCCCGCTCACACTGCGCTACTATGTCCTGCTTGTATCGAACTGCCGCAAGTTTGAAGAGGTTTTGCTCCGACATTCGCCCGATGTTCTCCGATATGAACCTGGAAACTGGAGCTATCCGTCCGGCCAACGCGCACCCCACGCACTCGACGCCCTTGCAAGGGAACGCGCTTTTCCTCATCACCTTCATTCGTTCTGACGCAGTGTCTGAGAAGCAACTGGCATCGTCGTCGCCCGGCTGTCCGCTGGGGTGGATCCCGAATGCGACGGCGCAAGTAGGAGCACTGCCCCCGAGGTAACCATTGGACCGACGTCTCGATTTTCTTTTGCGCTGTTCGGAACACCCGTCGCTTTCTGCATCGGAGTCGGAGATCTCGCAATCTTCGTCTCCGCGGGTGTTCGGATGTTTGGATTTCGAGGCAAGCGTCCCGGCGTCAGAAAATATGTCGGACTCCGCACCTTCATTCGCGGCCTTGAAAACTTCCATCTCAATGGCCATGTTGGAGAGTCGCTCAAAGCGAGACGCCGACGCAGCGTCGGGTCGTTGGGAACCGGCAACGGAGTTTCTCCACACCGGGTGTCTGGCACGCAGGTCGTCAGCATCGTGTTCTGTCACATCCACAACGCTGGGGGGAGCGTCGGAGTCTCCTGCGGTTGACATATCGCGAGTTGAATTCCAGATCGTTCACAGTTGGAATTCCGACTTTAGCGGGAATTTACTTTGTGGTTGGTGCTGCAGCCGACAGTGGATCCAAAAAAAAAAAAACATTAGGCCAAGCCAAGAGAAGGTCTCCTTCGACCTTCACATCGAACCCCTGATCCTCAAAGCGCGTCTTCCACTGTGCAATGGGCAGGACGGTAAGGCGCAGATGCTGCACGTGCTCAAATTTCTTTGCGCGATGCAGCGACTGCACTGGCGCCCGATCGATCTCATGCCGAGTTGCAATCTTGAGGACTATATACCTACGCGCCACGCGCCCGAGTTCGTAGATGACCTCATCGATGTCCTGCATACGAATGTGCTCGAGCACGTCCGACGCCATAATGGCGTCGACGCTCTTGTCGGGAAA
>Ga0209195_1000451_pt1 | contig 31185 bp, 19 predicted proteins | sample COGITO_mtgs_1004_3_FD_184788 | JGI IMG/M metagenome (GOLD analysis project Ga0209195, IMG submission 184788) | Pelagic marine microbial communities from North Sea - COGITO_mtgs_100420 (SPAdes) (version 2) | ecosystem: Environmental > Aquatic > Marine > Epipelagic ...
ATAAAGGTCCTTTACTGTTGGAAGTGAATTCATCTCCAGGGTTAGAGGCAATAGAGTCTGCAACGGGTCTAGATATTGCAAATATTATGATTGAAGCAATTGAGAAGAAATTAAAATTCAAATAATAAAAATATGATTACATCCTTAATTTTTAAACCTGCAGAAATGTGAGAGTCTTGTCCAAAAAATTATTCCCTAAAATAAAATTTATTTTAGGGAATAATGCCGTGGAGCCTAGAGTAGTGAAGTCGAACTATTTTGGGGAGGATTTGGATGTTTTTATATTAATTAACTATTTTCAATTAATTACGTAAACTGAGTTTCAAAATTTGCAATACTAATACTTCGATTTTTTTCTTAATATTTTGTTTATGTTTGATTTATGAGACAATTACTTATTTTTCTTACTATATGTGTTTTATCTTTTGATATTTCTGCTCAAGAAATACCAAAAAATCCTAATGCGTATGATTTAGATGATAATAAGACGGGAGTTTGGACAATTCTTTATGATTTAGATTGGAATGTCACAGAGAGTATTGATAATGCTAAATCTTATAGAGTTATAACTTACGATGAAGGTATCCCATCAGGAAAGGTTGTTGATCATTATTTAAATGGAGAAAAACAATGGGAGGGCTATTTGATTTCAGATGATCCTGAGGAAATTATGGATGGGAAATGTATATGGTTTTTTGATGATGGATCAATATTAGAAACAGCATATTTTCAAGATAGTGTTTTAGATGGTGAAAACCTTGTTTATAATAAGACTGGAGGAATTTGTCTTACAATTAATTATAGTCAAGGTGTAATTCAGAATCATAAAATATATAAGGTTGACAAAACATCTGATAAAGAACATCTAATAAATAAACTTTATGATATATGGGATAAATATGATGCATTAGAAATGTATGATAATGAGTTAGAGATTTCATATATTTTATTAAAATTAGGTGATGAATTGTTTACTGATAATGATCCAGAATATTTATCAATTTTAGAAAATTTATATACTGCTTATTATCAAACAGGTCATTATCAAGAGGGGTTAGATGTAATTTTGAGATTAAAAAGATTGTATGGAGAATTTTATGGAACTGAAAGTAAACAATATATAATTAATCTTTCTGATGTTGCTTCTTCATATAATGATGTAGGTGATTATAATCGTAGTTTGGAATACTCTTTGAAATCAATGGAAAAAAATAAACTTTTTTTTGGTGAGAATTCATACGAATACGCTACAAATTTAAATAATACAGCTTATTATTACCACATTCTTGGAATTCATACTGAAGCCTTTTCTTTACAAGAAAAATCGCTAAAAATTCGGAAAAATTTATTTGGAAAGAATTCAAGGGAATATTCAACTGCATTAGGCAATCTAGCGGGTGTTTATAAAGATTTGGGTAATATTGAGCAGGCTAGAAAAATGTATGAGGAACAACTTGAAATTAATAAGATTATTTATGGTAAAAATCATACCTCAACAGCTTTAACACTTTATTATCTTTCAATAATATATCAGGATAATATAGATTTTGATGTTGTAGGTACAGAAATAGATTTAGAGAAGTCTTTGAATTTTTGTTTGGAGGCTCTATCTATATTTGAAATTAAACTAGGAAAGAATAGCCATTATTATACTTTAGCTTTAGGTAGTTTAGCAGATAATCATTACAAAAGAAATGATATTGATTCAGCGATTATTATTGAAGAACAAATTATAGAAATTAGCAAAGAAGTGTTTAGCCCATGTCATAGAGAAGTACTGGTTGGACTGACAAATATCACCGATCTCTATAATGAAGTTAATAAATTTAATAAATCACTCTCTATTTTACAAGAAGTGTTATTATTAGCTGATAACTGTCATGGCAGAAATAATGATATATATATCAATGCACTAGAAGATATTGCTGTCCAATATTATATTATGAATGACAATAATAAAGCTTCAGAATATTTTTCATCACTTATTAGTTATCAGATTGACAAGTATTTCGATTTAGAGAATAGTTTTGATGAATCTTTATTGCAAACAAAATTAAATAGATTAAAAGAATATTTCGAATATTCTTTTGATGTTTCTTCGTTAGAAGAACATACATATAACTTGTGGTATTTTCTAAAGGGAAGAGAATTAAGCAAGAAATTAGTTATACCAAATATTGTATATAGTTCTAAAGATAATTTATTGATAAATTTATTTGAAACTGTTCAAAAATTAAATGGCACATTGTATGAATCGTATGAGAACCCAAGCCTATTATCTTCAATTGAAAGAGATTCAATTATTAATCTTTCTAAATATAAAGAAAGGGAATTGATAAGTGCGTCTGGTAACATTAATAATACTAAGAGGTTTTATTGGAAGGATGTTATAGAAAATTTAAATTATGATGAGATTCATGTTGATGTATTTAAAGGATTATTTGATATATCACCTGAAGAAAGTTATTACGCTTATATTACTAAAAAAGGGTACACGACCCCACAATTAGTTTATTTAGGGTCTCATTCTGATTTTGACAATACTTACAACTATTATTCTAACTATACACAAGAAAGACCATCTAATAAGGAGTTTAGTAACGGAAATATAGTTTTAGGCAATGTATGTTATCAAAAATTCTGGAGTAAATTAGAACCTTACTTAGAAGGTGTTTCTAATGTTTATTTCTCTTCAGAGGGAGTTTATAGCAAGATTAATCCTAATGTACTGTATGATTCTACTTCAAGTAGTTTTCTGATGGATAAATATGATATTGTACATGTGTCTAATGTGGAGGACTTTATAAATCAGAAAAAGAATATTAAACTTTATGAAAGACCAGATAATTTAAATGCGGTACTTATAGGAAATCCGACTTTCTTGCTTGAGAAGGGTGATTTAGTGCTTGCTAGTAATGAATCTCAATCAAGATCAATCAATCAAGATGATTTAGATAGTTTGCAAAGAGGTATGTTGTTATTAGATTTACCGGGAACACAGACTGAAGTAGATTTAATTTCTGATAATTTAAAATCAAAGAGTTGGGATGTAGAAGTTATTACTGGAATAGACGCAACAGAAACAAGAGTTAAAGGTATAGAAGCTCCAAAAATATTACATATAGCAACACATGGTTTCTTTTTTGAAGATCAGGATATGGTAAAGCGTTCTAATATGATATCTAAAGATAACAAAAAGGCTGTTGCTAATCCAATGACACGTTCAGGATTAATCTTTAGTGGAGCAGAGAATACCATGAATGGGGAAATACTTGCAGGTGATAATGGATGGCTAAATTCATCCGAAGTATCCTTGCTAAATTTAAGAGGAACAGAATTGGTTGTTCTTAGTGCTTGTAAGACAGGTACAGGAGATGTTCAAAATGGGAAAGGAGTATATGGCTTACAAAGAGCAATAAGAGTAGCAGGAGCAGAATCATTGATAATGAGCATGTGGGAAGTAGATGATAAGGCAACACAAGAGTTAATGACTTACTTTTATGATTATTGGATTGATAAAAAGATGACTAAGAAAGATGCATTTAACAAAGCTCAGCAAAAAATACGAGAGAAATACAAACATCCATACTATTGGGGAGCTTTTATAATGTTGGGAGAATAAATTATCTTCAAGATTAAAAAAGTTTAGCCTAAGTAAGGCCTAGTTTTATTAAATTTGAAACAACAGTAATTACAAATGACCGAAATCTAATGTGTAAGCATCTTGTTTTATAAATTTATGAAAAATATTCTTCTTCTAATTTTTATAGTTATTCCATTTTTTGTTTTAAGTCAAGAGAAACAAAAAAGATTAGCCCTTATTATTGGTAATTCTAATTATGAAAAAGGTGTTTTGAAAAACCCAGTCAATGACGCTAGACTTATGGCTAGCACACTTGATTCTCTTAATTTTGATGTTCTTCTCAAAGAAAATTTATCAACTCGTAGAGAAATGACAGATGCTATTCGTGAGTTTGAGAGTAAACTATCTGAATATGATGTTAGTTTTGTTTACTATGCCGGTCACGGTATACAAGTTGATAACCAAAATTATTTGTTACCCACAAAAGAAGTTTTTAAAAATGAGACTGATGTTCTTGACTATGGAATCAATATTCAAAAAATATTACGCGCTTTGACAAGCAAATCTAACCTAGTAAGTATTTTGGTTTTAGATGCTTGCAGAGACAACCCTTTTGAACGTGAATGGAATAGCACTAGATCCCTTAGTGGACAAGGTCTAGCTAAAGTTCCCGCTCCTACAGGTTCTTTAATTGCATTTTCAACAGATTCGGGTCAAACAGCTGCAGACGGGTTAGGAGACAACAGTTTGTATACTGGTATTTTAGCAGATAAATTGAAAGAACCGAGTATTTCAATTGAACAAGTTTTTAAAAATGTTAGAACGGAGGTGTTAAAAATAACTACCGGTAGTCAAAGGCCTGTTGAAGAATCTCAACTAACAGGCGGTTCAATTTATCTTGTACCTCTAGATTATGTGAAAATAATAAACGATACATATAAACTCTTTGATTCTGGTAAATATTATGATGCTCTTGAACTTATAACCTCATTAATAAATAATAAAAACTATAAGAAATCATCAGCATATAAAGTACGTTCAGAAATTTATCGAAAATTAAATAAATATGATAAGGCACTTCAGGACATTAATACTTTTATTAGACTAAATATTGAAAATAATAATAGTTATTTAAATAAGAATACTTTGGTTACTCAAGATATGATTATCCAAACTGGTTATTTTTCTAGAGGTTCTTTAAATTTTGAATTTAAGAAATATCAAAAAGCAATAGATAATTTTACATTTATTATTGATAATACTATTGTAGAAAAAAATAAAAAGCATGCTACCTTTTTACGAGCTTGGTCCTATCAAGAATTCGCAAAAGAATTTTACAATACTCCTGAGTATAAAAAAGAAATAACATATTCTGAGTTAGCAATTAACGATTACAAAAAAGTAACTTCTGGTTATTTTCAATCTGCATCTGCCTGTAATAACTTGGCAAATGTATACTCCAATATTGGAAAAGATGATTTAGCCCTAGAAGCAATAAATAAAGCAATAGCACTAGAACCAAATAACGGAAAATTTTTAATGAATAGAGCTAATAAATATTCTTATTTAGGACAAGATGAAAATGCCCTGAATCAATACAATGAATTAGTTTATCAATATCCAAATAACGCTATTTATTATTATTCTAGAGGTTATTTTTATGCTGGTAATAAAAATTATGAAAAGGCTCTTGTAGACTTTAAAAAAACAGAAGAAATTTCGGATGATATAAATCTATTAAAGCAACTTTATTTCTATAGAGCCAAAGTATACCATTCCATAGAAAATTATTTTAATGAGGTTTTGGATCTTAGTAAAGTAATAAATATTGATCCAGATTATTATCTAGCATATAAAAATAGAGGGCTAGCGTATATAGAACTATCGGGGTTTAATAAAGCTATTAAAGATTTTGAAAAAGTTCTTGAAATTGCACCATTCTATAATAAAGTACACTCTGTTTTAGCAGAAGCATACAGGGAGACTCAAAATTATGAAAAGGCAATATTCAATTACGAAAAGGCCATCTCTGTTGATATAATTCAAGAGGGTAATTATTTTTCATTATCAAACCTTTACAAAGGTATCGGAGATAACAAAAGCGCTTTGGAGGTGTTATTTTTATTTAACAAAAATAATCCTAAAAGCGCTTCTGGACATATTAAATTGGGCAGAATGTATAGTGAAAGTAACGATTTAGAAAAATCACAAAAAAGCTTTGAATCTGCCCTTTTAATAGACCCAAACAGTTATGAAGCTTACGAACGACTTGGTTATAATTTTTTAATTCAATATAAATTTAATGATGCTTTACCATATTTTAAAAGGGCTGTTGAATTAAACCCAAAAGAACTTGAGCCGAGACTTTATCAATCAATGGTTTTTATGCTTCAGAGAAAATTTGAGAATTTTGATGCTGTTTGTGATGAATTTAGTGCAGAATTCCCTTTTTTTAAACTTTATCAAGCTTACGGGTATTCAACTCTTGGTGCTGAAGATAAAAACAAAGATTATTTTAAAAAATCTTTATTAATATTAAAAGATTTTAATAAAAAAAATGGATATAATTACGTGAGTAATTTACTTGAATTCATTACAAATTGGTCCCTGAGTAATCATAACAAAGCATTACTAAATATTTCACAAGCGATTGCCAATTTTGGTAAGGACACATTTGATGAAAACGAAACAAATATGGTTTGGCAAATGACAATATTCGGCAAAAACACACTGGAAATCAATTTAATAGATCTATATTTATTTAGGTCTAATATTTATTCTATTCTTGAGGACAACACTAGTTCTTGTGAAGATTTAAATAATGCATTATCTCTCATGAAATCCTATGAAATTAATGAACAAAGTAAATATTTTGCTTTTGGAGAAAATCGCACATATAAAGATTTATTAGAAACTTCCCAAAACTGTGCTAATTAGAATACTGTAAAATTGTTATGAATCATTTATTTACTAAAATAAAATACAGTTGTTTCTCTTTTAAAGTAAAGAGTTTATTTTTTGTGTTTTTTCTAGTTCATACTTCATCTTATGCTAACAACTGTAATGAGACTGTAAAAGAAATATACCAAAATATAATTTCAAGTATAGGTAATAATAGTTTACTCGAGCCAAACCTTCAATTTTCAACACAAGAGCGTAGTGTTGCGTTTATGTCTTCTCAGGGCATCACAATTGAGCAAAAAGTAATTGATCTTTTTTGCGGTACAGAAAATTTTGAAGATAAGATTGCTTATATCATCTCTCATGAGCTGGCACATTATTATTTAGAGCACTCATGGATGTCTAATACTGGTTTGTCTTACGCTAGTAGTATCGGAGGTTTTATAGAAGATAGTTCCTACACAAAAGAACAACGAAAATTAGCAGAAACACAGGCCGATCTTTATGCAGGTTTTTATGGGCAAATATCTGGATATAATACCCTTGGTTATGGATCCGTTGCTCTGTTAAAAGTGTATGAGTCATACGGGCTGCCAAAAGAATTGCCTAAATACCCAAGCTTTTATGAGCGTCTAGAAATCATTAATTCGAGAATAAAAATAGCTGATGATTTAGTCTTACTATTTGAGTTAGGAAATATTTTCTTGAAAAATAAAAATTATAATAGTGCTAAATACTGTTTTGAATTTATTTTGAAAAGTAAATTTAACTCTCGTGAAATTTATAATAATTTAGGGCTTAGTTATTTGTTATATGGAATTAGTATTTCTGAAAAACCTATTTCTACCCTTGTATATCCAATTTATATAGACCAGCAAACTAGGGCAGAGGTAACTACTACACGCTCTGGCAGTTTTACAGATAGTCCAGAAGAAATGATTCTAAAATCTTATAAATTATTTAATAGGGCATTAGCACTAGATCCAGGTTATTTGCCTGCCAAACAAAATCTACTAGTATCAAACTTTTTACAAAAGAGTACTAAAAAAGAGCGTAGAGATTTTGTAAAAGGTTTAAAAGTTTCTGGCATTGATTCTAAGATAATTTCAGATTTTAACCTTATAAATGCTGTTCTTGAAGATAAAAGCTCCAACTTTATCACCAAACTAGCTCGTAAAGGTAGCTATGTGAGCCGTTTAAACGCCTCCAACTCCAATGGGCTACAGGAAACTCCTTTAGGCCCAGAGGACGTCTTAAAACGCCTTGATATTAATTTAATGGAGTTAATGATGGGCCCAAAAGGTAAGAGAATTAAGGGTACCCGTTTTGATGTAAAAAATATGGGTGATATACAACTAATAGAGGATAAGAAACTCACAGTATTTAAAATACCAATAAAACAGATTGAAGATTTATTTACTAATCAAGAGCAGGCAGTTTTTCATAAAACTAAAAAAGGCATCTATTATGTCTATCAAAGATAACTAGTATTACTTCTCACAGTTTTTAGAAATTTTGTTTAAAATAGCTGTCTTTAAATCTTCGTCTTTCACGTAAGTTAGGGCAAGATTGTAATCATCACACATTAAGGCAAATTCTTTGTAATTTTCATACAACTGTGCTCTTTTCATAATTACCTCAGATAAATCTAATGCTCTGCCATCAACACCACTAATATAATAACCCTCAGAGGAGTAGTCAATTATCTTGTCTATAGATTTGGTTAAACTTATCAAAGCTTTCATAGAATTGTCCATTTTAAGATATGATAATGCCGTAATGTAATCTCCTTGTGGATCTTTTGGGGCCTTTTCAATTGCTATTTTTGATAACTGTATAACCTCCCGGTAACTAGCATTGATGTATTTAAAGTTAATATAACTTAAATTTAGATTGTTGTTTTCTGGGGCCAACTCTAAGGCTTTATTGTAATTTGTCTCTGCTTTTTCATAATCATTATAGTAAACATAATACTCTGCTAATTTAAAATAACCATAATATGATTGAGGACTTCTTTCTACTTCTTTTTTGTAAAATAACAAAGAGTTCTCGGGGTCATTAAGGTTAATTAAATAGATGTCTGCAATATCTGCATAAAGATATGTAGAGTCTAGTATTGTTTCTAACGTTTCAAATTCTAGCATTTTCATTAAAGTTTCTAGTGCTAGTTTTGGCTTGTTAAAATATTTAGTGTAGATATTTGCTATTACAAAAAGCAAGCTCGAATTTATGGGGTCTAATTCTAAACCCTTACTATAATCTTCTAGTGCTTTATCATAATCCTTAAGATAATTGCTGTAAAAATTTGCCCTCTTTTCATAGGTATAGGAGTTTTCTGGGTCTACTGCTACGGCTTTATTATAATCTACCAATGCCTTGTCTAGATCTTCTAGTTGGGTGGCATATAAATATGCTCTATTACTGTAAGCATTAACATCAGGATGCAGCTCAATTTCTTTAGTATAATATTCTAAGGCTTTTTGATAATCTTTAATATAGGTTGCATAGATTACTGCTATGTTATTATTAATATCTTGATATTCTGGGTCTAATCTTTCAACTTCTTGATAGCTTTTAAGAGCTAGGGCTGGTTTATCAAGATATACCTTAAACAAATTACCTTTTTGTAAATGCAAGTATGGATATGTAGGGTTTAATTCTATACCCTTACTATAATCTTCTAGTGCTTTATCATAATCCTTAAGATAAATTCTGTAAAAATTTCCCCTTATTTCGTAATTATAGAAGTTTTCTGGGTCCAGGTTTACAGCTTTATTATAATCTACTAATGCTTTATCTAGATCCTCTAGTTGGTTGGCATATAAATCAGCTCTATTTCTATATGCATTAACATCAGAAGGGTGTAGCTCAATTTCTTTAGTATAATATTCTAAGGCTTTTTGATAATCTTTAATACTAAATCTATATAATTGTGCAATATTATTGTAGAGTAAACTTTGTTTTGGATTTAATCTTTCAACTTCAAGATAGCTTGTAAGAGCTAAGTCCGGTATCTCAAGATGATTTTGATAAATATATGCCTTTAAAAAATGCGAATATGTATTTGTAGGGTTTAATTCTATACCCTTATTATAATCTTCTAGGGCTTTATCGTAATCCTTAAGATAATTTCTGTAAAAATCTCCTCTTACTTCATAGTTATAGGAGTCTTCTGGCTCTACCTCTACAGCTTTATTATAATCCTCTAATGCTTTGTCTAGATCCACTAGCTGGTCGGCATATAAATCTGCTCTATTTCTGTAAGGAATAGCATCAGAAGGATGCAGCTCAATTTCTTTAGTATAATATTCTATGGCTTTTTGATAATCTTTAATGTAAGTTTCATATAATAATGCTATGTTGTTATTTATAGCTCTATATTCTGGGTCTAATCTTTCAACTTCCAGGTAACTTTTAAGAGCCAAGTCTGGTGTTTCATCTTGCAACAAATACCCCTTTTTAAAATACAAGTCTGGTTCTGTGGGGTTTAATTCTATACCCTTATTAAAATCCTCTAGAGCTTTATCATAATCATTAAGATAATCTCTGTAAAATTCTCCTCTGAGTTCATAGTTATAGGAGTCTTCTGGGTCTACCTCTACAGCTTTATTATACTCTTCTAGGGCTTTGTCTAGATCCTCTAGTTTGCTGGCATATAAATCAGCTCTATTTCTGTAAGCAAGGGCATCAGAAGGGTGCAGCTCAATTTCTTTAGTATAATATTCTAAGGCTTTTTGATAATCTTTAATGTAGAATCTGTATGAATTAGCAATATTGTTATTAATATTTTGATGTTCTGGGTCTAATCTTTCAACTTCCAGGTAGCTTTTAAGAGCCAAGTCTGGTTTTTCTAAGTACATAGTTAACAAATACCCCTTTTCAAAATGCAAGTTTGGATCTGTGGGGTTTAATTCTATACCCTTATTAAAATCCTCTAGAGCTTTATCGTAATCATTAAGAAATTCTCTGTAAAGTAGTCCTCTTTTTTCATAGTTATAGGAGTTTTCTGGATCTACTGCTACGGCTTTATTGAAATCTACTAATGCTTTGTCTAGCTCATTATTAAATATATAGCAAATCCCTTTTTTTATAAAATAGTTACTATTGTTTGGGTATAACTCTAAAAGGGTTTCATAGGTTTCTAGTGCTTTAGAAAAATTCTCTAGCGCTATGTAAGATTGCCCAAGTAATTCTAGTGCTCTTAGATTTCCTGGCTTATCGTCAATAATGGGGGCAAGAATATTTAAGGCGTCTGTAAGTTCCGTTTTTTGTTCTAGTATTAACTCAATTGCTTTAAATTCTTCATCGTAATTTCCAGGATTTAAATAAAATGTCTGCCCTGTAAGCTGTGTCGCCTCAACAGGTCTTTGATTTCCATCTGTTAGTTCTAAGACATCTGCTCTAACATTTCTAAACACTTGGTCTAAAGAGATGTCTTCTAAAAGCATGTTTTTAGATAAACTTCTGGAGTAAATACTATTTTTGTTATCCCCATCCGCAGCCGTTTGTCCTGCATCTGTAGAAAAAGCAATCAAAGACCCTGTAGGTGGGGGTATTTTAGCAAGTCCGCCACCTTTTACAGAACGATTTGACTTCCAGTTTGATTCAAAAGGGTTGTCTCTACATGCGTCTAAAACTAGAATATTAACTTGATTCGTTTTAGCTTCTAAATACCGAAGAATTGCCTGCACACTAACCGAATAGTCTTCTATATCTATTTCTGAATCAAAAGATTCCTGAGTAGGTAAGAGATAATTTTCATTTTTAATTTGAACTCCGTGGCCTGCATAATATACAAAACCAACGTCAGCACTATCTCTTTTAACACCAAATTTTCTGATGGCATTTTTAAATTCTCTTTGGCTTTTTAAATTATAATATTCTAAAATTTCAAAACCCAATGAATCTAATGTCTTAGCTATTAGTTTTGCATCATTAACAGGATTTTTTAGGGCGCCTTTTGTGTATTCTGCGTTTCCTATTACAAGTGCTATCCGCTTTTCAGTCTTTTGACTGAAAAGATAAAGGGGTAGAAGTAAAAGAAAAAGGAGTAATATTCTCAAGGTGATAGTTTTTAGAAGAGTAAAATTGCAATAAAAATGACACTAAAAGAATAGATAGAGTAATACAATGCATTTTTTGGGGACTGGAAATAAGGAAAATATGTTTTTTCACTTTGTTGTAAAACCATCACTAAGATATTTAAAAAAACCATCAATATCACCAAATTACTTACGGCATCCGCTTTTGTAAAAACTTGGATACCTGGCATCACAGAATCTACATAATAACGGTTGCCAATGGCACCAAATATCCCACCAACAGCAAGATTAATTTTAGATTCTAACTCAGTTTTAATAGGTAATAGGAATACTATACATGAAATTAAAAATGACAATATGCCGCCCAAAAATAATTTTAAGAATAGCCACGAACCTTGTCTGTCTAGTGTTAATATTACTTCAAGTGTTTCAGTCACCATTCCTCTTAACTCACCTGGAGAAGTCATTATTAAATCACTATTATCTTGATTATATTTATAGCTATAAGATATACCCTCTACATTAAACCCTTCCTTTAGGTTTTCCAGAGAAGTATTGTAACTGCTTGGAAATATTTTGCTTGGTTTTAATTTTATTATGGTTGTATCTACAATAGTTGTGAATTTAAATTTAAGTTCTTGTTTATCTAATGGGTAATCCCTTAAATCCCAATTAATGTCAAAAGGTGCCTCAACGAGCTTGACACTCTTAGTTTTAAAATCATCATAAAATAAATATTCGTAATTTTTTGTTTTTTGGTAATATTTTGGTTCGGTTATTGGGTTATTGATATTGTTATTCGATTTTATATAAATGTCAAACCAATCTTCATGCAATAATGATATGGTGTCATTGTCAATTGTCACATAAGTTGTGTCATACTCAGAATAGGAACTAACCAAAAGATTTGCATTAAATTCCTCATTATTTAAATCAATATTTTTAATATCTTTTATGTCTATAGAAATTTCAAATTCTATAGGCCATTTAAGGCTATCATTACTTCTAAGGAATTGTTCAGGGTAGTAAGGTTTCCCTTCATACCTGTAATCCAATACTTTAGACAGGCTTTGTTGTTGAGCAATACAACCCAAGTTTATAAATAGAATTAAAATAAGAGTATTTATTCTCAAAATTAATTCTTTTCTGGTTTGTTAGTTTTTGTAGAGTTTGCTTTTCTTATTGTAAATTCTGAACCTAGTTTTTCAAAAAATTTCTTTGCTGAAATTTGTGTCTCCATCATAGCTTCATCACTTCCAAATCCAAACCTTTCAATATCCTGTAAATTTCCATTAACAGCATTGGCAGAACCAAACCCTTCATTATCGAAAATTAGAAAAAAACCATCCATTTCACCTTTTTTGTATTTACCAACATAAAAAGCATCATTATCTGTGTCACTCCATATTCCATATCCTGTAATGGAATTGTTTTTAAATTGACCTTCATAAAAACTATAATTATTATTGTTTGTGATATATCTGTAGCGTTTATAATCGGGAGTTACAATTTCTGTTGGAGGTTTGTTTTGTACATTTTTATTAATGTCGATAATGTAAGATTCCTTAACGTGAGTTCTAAAATCTCTATATCTTATCCAGATATAGCCTTCATTTCCGTAGTCTTTTCCCCAACTATTAACAATTAGAAAAGCCCCACCATACTTGTAATCATCATAACCTACTATACACATGGCATGACCTCCCTCTTTGATTTCATTTGCTTCTGGCGACCATAGACCAGAAGATCCAACACCGTTAGTGTTATCTGATTTGTAAGGATAAAGAGAATTGCCAACCTCAACACCAATAATTACTGGGTAGTCATTATAAACTAGTTTTTTAATGTTATTTAAATAATTTGGATTTTGGGACTTAATGGTATACCATTCGTTAATTGAATATGGCATTGTATAGTCTAGGGTTTTTTCAAATTTTTCTGAATCCCATTCTTCATCACATGTAGTAAAAGGAGGATATAATAGTTTTTTACTACCAATTTTTTTTAAACTGTTTAAGGCAATATTAAATTGGAGTCCGCTATCACACTGTGCTTTGTCTCTATAATATAATGAGTAAAAATAATAGGGGTCAAAGGAATGTACAAACTTGGCGTCATAGCTAGTTATATCAAATTGGATGTTGTACATGGTTGACAAAGCATAGTAAAATGTTGAAAACCCAACACAAGTACCCCCTCTTTGTTGTCTTACAGGAGGAACATATTTTTTTAAATCATAGCTAGACGGAATACTAGAAGCAAAACCAAAATCGTCAGATTTAAATTCTTCAAAATTATTTATATTGTCTGGAGATGATAGTTTAAGACCTTGCCCATTAACATTGGATGCAACTATAATTGATAGTAATAATAAAATTTTCTTCATGAGGCTATTTTTTTTAAATGAATACAAATGTTAGGATATATATTAAATAGAGAGTCTAGTTGTTTGCTGCTTTCATACCGGCTTTGAAACCTCTGTTATAACCACATCTATAGCCCTCCATACAGGTGTAAATCGGATTTGGACAATTTGGTGTGTTTGGACAATTTGCATACATTCCTTTTACATCTTTCCAGCCTTCACAATAACCATCTTTCCAGCCTTCACAATAATCACTTATTAATATCACATTTTCTGTTTTAATTGTAGTGTCCTTTATTGATTTAAATGATACTAAAGAAGAAACTCCAATTAACATTACTAGTACTATTGCTAAATTTTTCATTACGTTGTTTATTAGATTTCCATCAAATATAATTTATTTATGTCTTGTCAATACTAATAAATAACTTTTTTTCGTTGTAAACAAACTACAACCAATTTAAAACTATGTGCCTATGTAAATAAAGTATGTTAAAATCATGTGAACACATGTAAGAATGAATTTTAATAATCAAATCCAACTTTATGAAACATTTATTTTTTACTACCATTTTATTTTTGACATCTTTATCAATAACAGCACAAGAATCCTTTAATGGAATGTGGCTCAATGAAGGCTCAGATTATATTTGCACCATTCTAGCATCAGAGTATGCTGTTGTAAATTGTTACAATACATCATTTGAAGAATTTGATGTTATACCCGAAGAAATTATAAAGCAAGACGGAAATAGTTTTACATCAAGTCTTTACAATCCTGACAATGGATATAAAGTAAAAATCGAGTACACATTAATCTCTACAGACTCAATCTCGGCAGTCTACAGCGGAGATTTGGAAGGTACTTATATCTTGACAAGGTTGTATTAAAATTATAACATAATTATTCCCTAAAATAAATTTTATTTTAGGGAATAATGCCTTGGAGCCAAAGGGAGTGAAGTCGAACTATTTTGGGGAGGATTTGAATGAATTAAATCAAATTTAATTCTTATTTCTTCCAAGTACCTCCGTATTTATATGCACTGTTGTTGGTTTTGACTTTAAGCAAGCAGTCTTCACACACAAACACCCATTCCTTAGGGTTTTTATATTGCACCCTATACATGGTAGAAAAATCTATTTTGCAGACGTTACAGAGCTTGATACGTTGTTTCATCGTTTAAAAATCTTCTTCAGGATCTCCTGGCTCAAATACAATGTTATTTTTTTGGCCTGGTAGTGGTTTATAATGTTGGAATAAAACACCCATACCATAAGGAATATCTCCAGGGAATGCAGCACACCCTCCTGATAATGGTCTAAGATGTTTACATTTATTACAAATAAAGTGTTCTTCTACTGGACTGCTCATTCGGATTTAGTTATTGTATGTGTCTTTTAATTATTCTAATATTTTATCCTTTTCAACTAAATGTAATAAGTCCTTTTTTTGGTCATTATTTCCAAGGTTGATTTTCCACCTTGATTCCATAAAAGACAGTAATTTTAATCCTCTTTCTTGAATCTCATTTGGGCCCCAATTTGTTTCAAAAGAGACTTCTTGTTCTGAGTAAGATCCATTTGCATATCCACTTCTTACTACATTACCATTTTGGTCTTTTTTTGTTTTCTTTTTGTCATTAAAACAATCATTCTGTAAACTAGAATTAATACTTGAAGAAAGTGGAAGTAAATTTCCAAGAGAGCCATTATAGTATTTTTTCATACTTTGGTTGACATCAACAAACATTGCTTCCCAACAATCTGCTGTTGCTGTTTGTGGATATATATGCTCTATTGAAACTTTATCTTTACTACTTTTTATAAAGTAATTCCAAGATATTTTTGGTTGATTTCTTTGCTTCATTAGTTCTTCTTCATATTCAAAAAGGAAGTATCTCAAACCATTCCATCCATAAAATCCAGAACCACCTGATTTAAATTTTCTATATACATAATCTTTAAAGTAAGAATATTTATAATTACCGTTCTCTTCTTTTGTCCAATCAAGATCTTCTTTTAACAGATTTAGAACATCATTTACTGATTTTTTTCCATAGTATAATTCGCGGGTAATATTATAATATGAACTATTCCTATAATTTGACATAGCCCGAGACATCCTAAATGCAATAAAAATAAAACGTTCAATATTAGTTAACAAAATTACCCTATCCTCTGATGATATAGATCTAGAACAAAACGAACTCATTATTAATGGTCTAAAATAACCAATACCAATTCTATTAAGTTTATCTAGCCATATAGATTCATGTTCAGTTAGGTCATTGTTGTCTTCAGGGTTAAATGAGTTATACCAGTGTTTAGCAGCTGTTTTTAAACTTAAAACATAGTTGTTAATCTCCTGTATTTGTAGTTTTGATTTCAGAACTATATTTGTTTCTTCCTCAACTGATGATTCGTCATCATCCTCAATTTCAAAATCTTTTCGTTCATGAATTTCGGCAAGTGATTCGCTTTTTACTTTAATTTTTTCTAGCACTTTTTTTGGTGAAAAATGTTCGTCGAGTAAAAATCTTATGTAATCGTTACCTTTCTTTCGTGAGTATTTAAAATACATAACCCAATGTGCTCTTAAAAATTCATCATCGTTTAACGGCTGTAACTTATTCCTGCCTAATTGATAATAAATTTCACGCCATGCTTGATTGATGTTTTTTCTAATAGCATTACGATCATTTTCTTTCACCTCTTTTTCTGTGTATAAACTTGTAAGATAAATTAGTCTATTTTTTAACAATTCTAAGTCTGATAACTTCTTCCCTCTGTTATTCATTGTCTCAAATGCTACAAATACATCGAAATCATCACCAATTTCATACAAATTAAACATAAATTTCTGTGTCAGCTTTATGTATAATTCCTCTAAGACATCTTCTCCAGAATCTATTAAAATTGACTTTATGTTTTCACGAAAAAAGTTTTTAGCATTTTCCAGGTTAAGAGTGTAGAATGTTTCATCAACTTTACCTGCATTTGGTTCATTATATATCTTATGTCTCAGAAAATCAAACGACGGATTATCTACTTCATACCCAAACTTATAAGTTTTGATTGCATTCAAGGGAGGTTGAGATACAACTATAAACTTTTCCTTAATCTCTTTTAAATGATATGAACCTAAATAGATCTCATCATCTTTTAATTTTTCATTTTTAGGTAATTCAATAATAGCTTCAACTAGGCATTGTAGAAATATAGATGTTGTAGTTAATCTTTGCTGACCATCAACAATTGAATAGGGAATGTATCTTCTTTTTTCAATTAACCATTTTTCATCATTCCAGTTTTGCCATTTATCTTCAGGAACACATTTGATAGAGAGAACACCAGTATAATGAAGTCTATTTCCATCAAGACTTATTAAATCATCCCAAAAATCAATGAGCTGTTTTTTACCCCATGCATAACCTCTCTGATAGTCCGGTATTCTGAATATTTTTTTATTATAAACATCTTCTAGTGATAATAGTTCATTCATATTTCGCTACCCTTTAATAATATTTTTTTAATATTCCCAATCATTATAAATTATATTTCCATTAATAATTATTCACTTTTATTTACAAACTTTCATTTTGTATGATTTTTGTTCAGCTCCATTTCCCTCTGCCTGAGAAGCGCATTCAGCTCAACCTTTTGGTTAAATTGCTTGGTTCTTTTTATTTGGCTCTTAAGTTTATTTATTTCCTTCTCTAATTTCTCAATTTGGGATTCCTTTTCAACTAATTCATTTAAACTTAAATCAACATCCTCTTTTTTTCCTGAAAGTTGAATACAGAAATCCTTAATTACTGAGTCTAAAGTACCTTTTAAGTTCAATTGATACTTTATTAAGTCTTTATTTAACCATTCCGATTTGAAAGTCCAGTCGATGACAGTATTATTTTCATTAGTGGGATGAAGATGTTTCTGAGCTATAGAAATTTTAACTTGGTCTTCAAAATTCAACACGAAAATTATGTGATAAGGGATTGACTTATCTATAATTTCAAGGAGTTTTTCAATATTATCTTTTTGGCGCAGAGCCACCTCAAAAATTTGAATTTCGCTGATTTCTTTACCTTCTAAGTTTATAGTTTCTACAGATAATTTATTTGTCCATCTAATTCTTTCAATAATATCAACAAACAGTTTTTTCTGTTTACTATTGATATAGCTATCAAAGGCATTTTTAGGAATACTTTTATTAACCTGCGTTTGTTTTGGTAAATTAAAAAAGCTCATTATTTAACAATTAAAAATGAAACTAATTTAAAGTCTTCAATTCCTCTCAGAGCTTCGGCTAACATTGTTGTACCGCCGACATTAAACAGACTTAGTACCTCTTTTTCCTCTTCTTTTTGAAGTATGGTACCTATACTTTTCTTAAGTAAATCTGAATATTTATCCATTTCGTGATAATCATCTGTCTCTTCGCTAATCTGCTCACAAATATTAATTATTGGAGATGTAACACCTTTACATAACATGCGCATAGCGTCTAAAATCTTCTTTGATTCAATATGATTAATTATCACTTCTCCTGAATACTTCATATACACTAAGTAGAAAGGGTGCAATCGATTTAGTTTATTGATATTTACACTTGAATTAATATTCTTAAGCACAAACATGACACCTGGCTCTAATATTTCATTCCCAGGAACTACCGCATGTAGGCCCTCAGGAATGTTTTTTAATTCACCATAGACTTTAATTAAATTAGCAAGGTCAACTCTAAAGTCATTTAAGCCAAGGTCTGTAATACTAACTCCTTCACGTAAATCTTCTAGGTCAACAACCTCATCCTGTAACCTTTTTAGTTGTATTTTTCGGTATTCTAGGTCTTTCTCATCTGTATTTAATAGATTATCATCACCTGTACTTGCCATATTAGAGATTAACATTTTACTCTCTACACGTTGCTTTAAATTTATGTAGGAATCAAGTGTAACATCTGGCCAAAAGTTAACCATGGTGATACTTTTATTTATTGAACCGATACGATCAATTCTACCAAATCGTTGGATGATACGTACTGGATTCCAATGGATATCATAATTAATAAGAAAATCACAATCTTGTAAGTTTTGTCCTTCTGAAATACAATCCGTTGCAATTAATAACTCAACAGAATCTTTGATGTGAGGATATAATTGGTCTTTATCTTTAGATAAAGGTGAAAAACACGTTAAAATAGCATTTAAATCTGCAGGTATTTTTTTTGAGGTGCTTACCTTTCTTGAACCTGTAATAATTGCCGAATGCATATTGTGTTTTTCAGCGTAATGTTTATTTAAATGTTTGTGTAGATAATTTGCCGTATCCGCAAACGCCGTAAATATGATTGCTTTTTTATTATTTGGATTTAATGGATTATCAATCTTATCATCTAACAACGAAATAAGGCTTTGAAGCTTGGTATCGTTTTCTCCACGTATATCTACAATATCACTCCAAAGCTGATGCAAAATCACTAAGTCTTCATTTAAGTCTTCGCTCCATTTGGTAGTATCCATATCAGAGATATGTACTTTTACTTTTTTGCCAAATACATTTTCTTCATCTCCCCAATCTGCTTCCCAATCAAAGTTCTCGTCGTTAAGTTTTGCTTGTATACCTTCATAGTCTTCTTTACTACCGTTTTCAATGCTCTTAACGGCTGCTTCAATTTGTTCTATAATACGTTCCAAAGTAATTCTAAACGAATCTACTGAGCTCTCTATTCGCTTTAAGAGATTGATACGCATTAAAATTCTAAGGCTTTTCTCTCTATCTACTTGTCTTAATTTCCCAGTTCCTGAGCGCACTTCTTTATCATACAGATCTGCATACATTTGCACCTTACTGGGTAAAATATAATTTAGCGGTGTATATATCGAAAGATTAAGTAAGGTCAACTTTTCGGCAATATGTTCATAGGTGACCTCATCTGAATCTGTAAGAGGGCTTCTTATGGAAACTGGTTTATTACGCTCTGGAAATTTTCCTATGTCAGTAGTATCATAGTAGGTAGTAATATGCTTTCTTGATCGAGCAATGGTCAAAGAATCTAATATTTCAAAAAAGTCAAAATCCAGCATATCCAATAAATTCTCGGTAGTCCTCTCTGAAGTTTCATATTTACTCCAGGTGTTAAAAGCTGTTTGAGCTCTTTTAAAAATGAGATCAATACTGTTTGAAGTATCTAGCTTTTCATCTATTTGAGCAGAATCACCCTCATACGCCAAGGCTAACTGATTTCTTAAATCATTAAATTTATTGTTTACTGGTGTTGCAGAAAGCATCATTACTTTGGTTTCAATACCTTCTTTAATAACTTTACGTAATAGTTTTTGATATCTATTCTCTTTATCGACTACCGTATTGTTATTTCTAAAATTATGAGATTCATCAATAACTATTAAACCGTAGTTTCCCCAATTGACATTCTCTAAAAGGCGGCCGTTACTTGGACCACGTTCTCTGGATAAATCAGTATGAAATAATACATCGTAGCCTAATCTATCATCTGATAAGATGTTGTTTTTATCATTATGACGATAGGTGTTCCAGTTGGCTTCTAACTTTTTAGGACAAAGCACCAACACATCCTTATTACGCATCTCATAATACTTAATTACACCTAATGCAGTAAAAGTTTTACCTAAACCAACACTATCTGCTAATATGCAACCTCTATATTTTTCTAATTTGTTAATGGCACCTATAACCGCATCTTTCTGGAAATTGTAGAGTTTATTCCAAACAACTGTTTCCTTAAAGCCTATTTGCTCATTTGGTAAATTATCTATAGACAAATCATCTAGAAAGTCATTGAAAATATTATAGAGTGTAATGAAGTAGATAAATTCTGGACTATTCTCTTTATAAGCACTTTCAAAATAATCTTGTACTCTCTTTGTAACATCCTTTAAATCTTCTTCATTATTCCAAATCTGGTTGAACCAATCTAAATATGCCGAACTATCTGGGAAATTGGATTTTTGAATTAATGTTGGGAATCCTTTTTTGTGTGTGATCCCTAAATCTGAAGTGGTGAAACTATGAACATTAGCATAAGCAAATGCCTCCTCTTCTGAATTTTTTAAATGAATCATACCATTAAGCATTTGATTATCATGCTTATTAGTCTTGAAGGTTACTTTGTCTTTTACCCAACGGGAACATTCTTTGGCAATAGCACGCTGGTTTAACTGATTCATTAAACGTAATTCAAACTCTCCACCACAAATTTCAGATTCCCTAACGATATTTGGAATATAAAACTGTCTGGATTGTTTCTGAAGTTCTTCTTCTACAAACGTTGGTGAACTAAAAATAAAACGCAATTCATCAATTTTACCTAACTCCTTTTTTAATGCCTCAAAAGCATAGATAGAAAATGTAGAAGCTGCAATACTTAACATGCTTCCTTTACGGATACTTTCCTTTAAATCATCTCCTAAGCGATTATTTACATTATCTATTAGCTTCATAGGCTACAATACTTTCATTTCTGTTTCTGGGCTCAATTGTTTTAGTAATTGTTTTACATTTACTTTAGCGGTATCATCTTTAAACCCTGAATCTTTAAATACAATACGCATTGGCTCTTCTTTGGCAACCTCTTTGATAAAACCTTCATCTAGGTTGGTGTCAAAACAAGCATATAACGAATTACCTGCTACCTTAAATACATTTTTACCACTTATGGTTGCTTGCTCAATTTTTAAGGACAATGGCAAGCCCCAATCTAACATAACTTGGGCTAGTAAATCATCTGCTGTTCTATCTGACTTTACATTATCTGCAAATAAATCCATAGAATCTTGAAGGTATTCTTGTGGTTTGTAATACACATCTTGCATGTTACTTTCATCTAAACGATACACGCGAAATCCATAATCGATATCAGCATTTGTTTCTTCTTTTATTTTTTTGGCTGCCCTACGAATACGTTCTTTACCTATTTCACATATATTATTAAAACCCTCTTTAAAATGAGGGTCCTTTTTAGGAATCGATTCTGGTATTTGAACCATTATATATTTCAGTGAAGTGTTATTAGAATCAAATGAGTTGTAATTCATAGTTGCATGAGCAGTGGTTGAGGACCCTGCAAAAAAGTCAAGAATTATATCATCTTCCTCACAAACGCTTTGTATCAAGTCTGAGATTAATCTAATTGGCTTCTTACCATTGTCATACTTCATATCTCCTTCCTTACTAACATTTCCCATGTCTCTGTAATACTCAGGCCACCAATCTCCACGAATAGTGGTCACTCCATAGGTTTCATTAAAATCATTGGCTTTTTGAACCTTTTCTTTTAGAATTAATCTTTGTCGAATATTTCCATTACTATTAATTGATAGTAAGTAAGATCTATTTGTGGACTTCCATAAAGTTGACTCTCCTTGTGTAAGTTTTAAATCCTTTGGAAGATTCAATCCAGTGGTTTTATCATCTGCAACAATAAATTCAGAATTTGCATGTATGAAATCTCTAAGTTCATCTATTACTGAATATGCTTTGGCAATGTTTTTATTCGAAATTGACTTTACCCCTTTGGCTTCTTTTGCAAAACCCAATTGGAACAGCTTTGAAATTAAGTTTTCGTCTTTAGAAATTGCATCACTAAGGCTAATTTCATTGAATCGATTTTCATCAATTTTTTCAAGAAATATTGAGTAATGAGTGTCATATTTTTGAGGTTTGTAAAGGACATTTTTACAAATATTTTTGGAACCATTTTTAGAATATACTAGAATGTATTCTGCATTTTTAACTATATTTCCAGCTTTTGCTGCCTTTACCTTCTGTCCTTGAACAGAACTCATTTCAACATGTAAAACTGTCACGAGGTTATTTTCTCCAAATATTAAGTTCCCCAATTGGATCAAATTTGAAACTTCATTATTATCAATTGAGATAAACAGAACTCCTTCATCAGTCAAAAGATTTCTCGCTAATTTCAATCTTGGATACATCATACTTAACCAATCACTATGGTATCGCCCTGCTGTTTCAGGATTTGCTACTAAGCGCTGATTGTATTCGTCTTTTTGACCGCTCTCAATAAGTTCTTCTTGGGTATCTTTGCTAAAATTGTCTTTATATACAAAGTCGTTTCCTGTATTATAAGGTGGATCTATGTAAATCATTTTTACTTTCCCCAAGTAGCTTTCTTGCAGTAGTTTGAGGACTTCTAAATTGTCTCCTTCTATGTAGAGGTTTTCGGTATTGTCAAAATTTACAGAATCTTCTCTAAATGGTCGTAGGGTTTTTGTTGTTGGTAAGTTGGCGGTTACTATGGCTTCTCGTTTTCCTGGCCACTCCAAACGATAACGTTCCTTGTTACCTTCAATAACATCAGCACTCAACTCTTGTTTTAGTAGGTCAAAATCTACTTTTATTCCCTCTGCTGTTTCAGTCACGCAATTAGGAAAATACTCTGCTATGAATTTACTGTTTTTATTTACCCAATTAGGGCTTTGCATATCTAGTTTATCTTCCATCTTACTTAAATTCTAACATGGTTTTTAATGTGTCGTAGCTGGCTACTTTTTTAAAGTGTACTTCTGCACCGCTTATTTCTTTAAAGTGTTCGGTTGCGCAATGTATTTTGAGTTTTTCAATGCCTCTTAAATCCATATCAGAATCTGAACCTTTTGTTTCTGCTACAAAATAAATTTGCTTCACCTTGTCTTTATCAAATACAACCGCCCAATCTGGACTGTAACTAGCTACTGGTGTAGATACAGAAAAACTCTTTGGTAATTTAGCATAAACGACTACTTCATTACTATTTTCTAGGGCCTGAGCAAAGTCTGCTTCAATTTTAGAATCTGAAGTCAAGAAATCATAAATATGTTTTTCAAGCTTTTCCGAGTCACGTGAAGCAAATTTACTGTTGGTAAATACCGTTTTACTATCGTGTCTTTCCTCTGTTTTGTGATACACTATGTTATTGATAATTAAACTGGCCTTCACTTCATTAATTAACTTACTGCATTTGGCAATAAACTCCTCCGGGTTTTTTCTTATCAGTAAAAACTTTTCTTCTTTTATTGATTTAAGAATTTCTACGATCGTTTTTCGAGTTAGATTGGTATGTACTTCAATTTCTCCAACAATATCATAAACCGCATTGGTATAGATATCATTTTTAAGCTTAACACTTTCACGCCCTGTTTCCTTTATTAAAGTACCTTCCTTCATTTGGTCTTTGGTACCATCAGTTAACTCTCCTGTTTTTACTTCATAGACTCTATCACCAATATTCAACTGCGCATTAATCAAAACTTTACTATCCTCAATAAGCTTATTGCTATCAAACTGTACTTCGTAAATAGTCTTCAAATTAATTTTATCCCAAAGGGCCTGAAATTCCTTCTTATTGAAGTTTTTATTGGTATTGAGTTCAATAGTTTGACGCTCATCTACAGGTTTGAATACTTCACCAGTATAAATAGATTTGAGCAGTTTGCAAATAGAATCCTTATAGGGTTCTAATTGTTCAGGCAAGGGCACTTTATTGATTTCAATCAGTGCTCTTCCTTCATCTGTTATCTTATCGTCCTCATCAATTATATCGTGTTTATAAAGGACTTTATTCAGTTTTTTAGAATCGTCTTTAGTTAATCGATGCTCATCCTCTTTCTCATTATGTACCACTTTACCAACAAAATATTCTACTTCTGCTTTTTGTGGACGGTCTTTTAATGTCGCTGCAATTTCAGATTGTAATCCTCTAGCAAAGGCCTCATAAGTTTCTGAAGCAATAACTGTTAACTTATTAATTTCATGGACTTGATCTCCAACTCTTTCAAAATCTAATCGATTACCATTTTTATTAACGCATATTCTCATGCCACGACCAACTTCTTGACGTCTTCTAGTTAAACTTCCACTTTCTGCATGCTTTAATGCACATATTTGAAATACGTTCGGGTTATCCCAACCCTCTTTTAGAGCTGAGTGCGAAAAAATAAAACGTGTTGGCTCTATAAAATCCATTAATCGCTTCTTGCCTTTCATGATTAAATCGTAAGCAGAAATGTCATCAGAATCTTCTTTACCTCGTTTTACAGTAGGATCTACTGACTTTCCTTTTTTATCTATAGAAAAGTAACCCTGATGTACTTTTTCTGGTTCATCACGCATTAAATAATTATCGTATTCTGGAAGTGTCAAGTCTCTTGCTTCATCTCTTAATTTTGCATATTCCTCCTCAAATATTTTTGCATATTCACCCGAAGATTGTTCTCCTAATTCATTATATACACGATATTTTTCTACCGAATCAATAAAAAACAGTGACAATACTTTTACTCCTTTTCCATAAAGTTGCTTTTCCTTTTGTAAGTGCGACATGATACATTCTCGAATCTGTACTCTACGAAATGCATTTTCATCTTTATCATTTAAAATATCACCAGGATAAATATCCTGACCTCCAACCACAATTTTATTTAAATAACCATTAATTTCAGAAATAGTTTGGTTCTTATAAGCGGGCATATTGCCAGAATTTTCATATAAATTAAAGCCCTGAGGTACTTTTTTACGCTCTTTAGTAATAAGTCCTGAACTAGACCGCTTCTCAAATTCAATAACTGCAAATGGTGGTTTATTTGTACTTAAACTTATACTCTCCAAATAAAGATATCCATTAGTTCCCGTTGATCCTTTAAGATTAATCCCTTTTACCTGTATCTTTTTAACCAGACGCTTATTATAAGCATCTAAAGCATCTAGACGATAAATTTTGTTATAATCTACTTTATGCGTGGCAGAATAGCGAAGGGTAAATAATGGCTTGAAAAGCTGCATACTTTCCATTGTTTTTGCACCTTCTACAGATTGTGGTTCATCAATAATTAAAATTGGGTTGGTATTGGCGATTATATCAATTGGTTTACGAGTACCAAATTGATCTAACTCCTGATAAATTCTCCTTGCATCTTTACCTCGCGCATTAAAAGCCTGGGTATTAATAATCATTACACTTATACGTCTATTTGAAGCAAAACTTTCGATATCCTGAGGACGCCCTGAGTTGTATATAAATGGATTGATTTTATGACCATAAAGTTCTTGAAAATGATCTTGTGTATCACTGAAAGATGAAAATACACCTTCACGTATAGCGATACTAGGAACAATTACTATAAACTTGCTCCAACCATAATTTTTATGAAGCTCATACATGGTTCTAATATAGGTGTAGGTTTTACCTGTACCTGTTTCCATTTCTATGGTTAGATTGTAGCCTAAGTTTACAACTTTTGGTCGTTCAATTTGTTGACTTTCTAGTAAATCATTATTCTTTTGAACATTTTGTATGTTTTTTAGTATTTGTGATTCAGGGATTTGAATAGCAGAATTACGGTATCCGATGTCCTCTAACACCTCATCATCAAAAGCTGAAACTTGGGTAACACCAGAAGCTGCCATTTTAGTTTTGCGGATCAGTTCTTTGCTACGCTCCAATGTAAAACGATTGGTTTTTATAGGTTGCCCTTGAAAACAATCCACCACTGCTTTTACACCTTTTACTTGAAAATCTTGTTCTTTAAATTGTAGTTTCATATTATATCACTTTCATTTCAGTTTCAGGACTTAGTTGTTTTAAGAGTTGTTTTACATTTACTTTAGCAGTGTCATCTTTAAAAGCACTGTCCTTAAATACAATTCTTAGTGGAGATTCTTTAGCAATTTCTTTTGCAAACTCTTCATCAATACCATTGTCGAAACAAGCAAAAAGAGAGTTGTCGGCTACTTTAAATACTAGTTTACTATTTATGGATTCTTGCTTGATTTTTAGTGACAAGGGTAAGCCCCAGTCTAACATGACTTGGGCTAATAAATCATCTGCTGTTCTATTTGGCTTTACATTATCTGCTACCAAATCTAACTGCCCTTGCTTATAATCTTGTGGTTTATAATAGACATCTTGCATATTACTTTCATCCAATCGGTATACTCTAAAACCATAATCAATATCTGCTTTTGTTTCCTCTTTTATTTTTTTACCAGCCCTGCGGATTCGTTCTTTTCCTAAATCAGTCATAGTATACAAGCCAAAAGATTTGGCTATTTTCCCTGAAGGTGTATTGCTATCAATATCCTCAGCAACCTGCACTTGAATATATTTAAGCTTCTTTTCCTTCATGGAATTGTATGTTAGAACTCCTTGTGCAGAAGTAGCGCTGCCAGAAAAGAAGTCTAAAATGTAAGCTCCATCTTCAGCTCCTGAAATTTCGAGCATCCTATTTATTAGGTTTGTAGGTTTTGGAGTATCGAAAGGAGCTTTGTTGTCAAATAGTTTTTTTAGCTCTGTAGACGCATCTCTTGTTGTCCCAACTTCTTTACCAAACCAAATCGTTTCAGGTGTTCTTCCATCAAGTGTAAACAGATAAATCTTCCTAGTAATTTTTGTCTCATCTTCATTAAAAACAATTTCCTTAGATTTTATTTTGTTAGCCATAGTTTCCTTACTCCAACGCCATCCATTTGTTGGTGGTTGAATTGTTTTACCTGAAGGTGTTTCCAATTCGTAAATGAGATTTGGCCTGTAAAGTGCATTCCTTACATCGCCTGGTCTCCATCGACCCTTAGGGTCATTATCTGGGTTCTTGTAGTTAATATCGTGTTCTTCAGTTCTCTCCAAAGATGCCAAAATGAAATCTTCACTCTTTGAGTATACAAGATTATAATTGTGGTGTACTGAAAACTTTCCAGAGTAGCCTTTAGGCTGCAAGCTATGTTGCCAAATCACACTTCCCCTAAAATTAATTTCCCCAAATATTTCATCGCACACTTTACGTAGGTTATCAGACTCATTATCATCAATAGAAATAAAAATAACACCATCATCTGTTAATAAATTTCTAGCCAATTTCAATCTTGGATACATCATGCTAAGCCAATCAGAATGGTAACGACCTGCTGTTTCAGGGTTGGCTACTAAACGCTGGTTGTATTCATCTTTTTGGCCACTTTCAATAAGCTCTTCTTGGGTCTCCTTGCTAAAGTTATCTTTGTACACAAAGTCCTTTCCTGTATTGTAAGGTGGATCTATGTATATCATTTTAATCTTACCCAAGTAACTTTCCTGCAGTAGTTTGAGTACTTCTAAGTTGTCTCCTTCTATGTAGAGGTTTTCGGTATTATCAAAATCTACAGAGTCTTCTCTTATAGGACGTAAGGTTTTTGTTGTTGGCAAATTGGCTGTTACTATGGCTTCACGTTTTCCTGGCCACTCCAAACGATAACGTTCTTTATTACCTTCAATAACTTCATTATTGAGCTCTTGCTTTAATAAATCAAAGTCTATTACTTTTCCATCAGCACCTTCTGTAACGCAGTTGGGAAATAGTGCTGCTAATTTTTCAATATTTTGGTTTACCAAGTCTGGTGAGGTGAGGTCTAGTTTTTCTATACTCATTTGTTATCTTCTTTTGTTGAGACAATTAATTCTTTTATATCTATATCCAAAATTTCTGCGATATCATTCAGAACTTCTAAACGAGGTTGCTGTCTGTTTTGCACATACCCATTCACCATATTATAGCTCTTGCCAAGCTTATCAGCGAGCCAAATTTGCTTAATGCCTTTCTCTTTAAGTACTTCTTTGATACGGTTCATAGTTACTAAAATAGTAGGCACAATATAACTAAAAACATCTCATTTTTCGATTACTTTTTAACTAAATCTTCTACCAAATATTACAATTGCTAAGATAGTAGTCATACCAACAGATATAGGGGTTATTAAAGATTTATTTTTGTTTTTTTTGGGTTTTCCTGATTCAATCAATGACTCCGAAATTTTTAGTCGGCTTTTATATTTTTCAACTTCTATCAATGCTTGTTTTAAGGCATAATTAGATTCATCACGATCGTGAATGGCTTTGTTAGATCGTTGTTGCATATTGGCAGCGTATTCATCAGTAGTATCTCGTTGAGCTTTTAACTTTTGAATTTCTTTATTTTTTAACTCTAAAGCTCTTTCTAATTTCACTTCTTTTGGTGTGGGTTCTCCAATTGTACCATAATCATTTTTATGATGTTCTATAAGTGTTAGTGCCCATTCAGATACACTCACGGTATATTTTGCTGCGAGTCTTACATATTCAGCTTTTTGAGCAGCAGAGACCCTTGTACTAAGGGTCACGTTTCTATAATGCATGTTATTTTCCATTGTTTTTATTGTATTTAATTTATTAATCTACAGCCTGTTGGCTTGGTGTTTACTCAAGGACATCTCACAGTCTTTATTTTTACTCACTTTTCGTGATTGTTTCAAAAAATAAAAATTATTTCCTTCAATAATTTATCATTGTTTTTCTACCATGAGTTCATCGTTGGAATCCAAGATATGTATAAATTTTATTAAAAAGTAGTAATATTACTACTTTTATTTGCAACTTTTTTGTTTCTTTGTTTTTATGGAAAATAAATTCGTTTTGGATCCTTATTTCGGCGAGACAACAGACCCTGACAGTTTGATTAATTACATATACACACCATTGTTTTTAAAAACAAAAATTGATGTGTTATACTTTGATATTTTAAACTGGGAGAAGTATGATTTACTGGATATTGACCTTGGTTTAGGTACTGTAAAAACCGACTATAAAAAAACAGCCATCAGCTTTGTGCAATACGTTTGGATAAAGATGGTTGAAGCATTAATTAAGTATGGTTTTTCTTATGATGACATAAGAGCAATTAGAGCTAGGTTGAGTCAAAAATTGCATTTCGAGCTTAATTACAACCAAAAGATTGCAGAGAATAAAGCACTGCAAACGTCAGATAATCACAAGAAAGGGTATATCACTGAGCTAGAAAAGCTGGTTTTATCAACAATCGCTCATAAAAATAACTACACTTTTTTCTTTTATAAAGATGTACCTGCAGATTATTTTTTGTTTGCAGATGATTTGTTAGAAATGTTTCATGCTTCCGATGAAAATTATTTCTTCCTTGAAAAATTTAAAAAAGACCATTTTAGCTTTTCTTTCTATAAAATATTTGAACCTTTTCTCCATGGCGATTCACATCAATTTGACAATAGGTCAATTTCAATGCTTTCAGATGAAGAAGATAAAGTACTAAGAATGATAAGACGGAATTATAACGAATTAAAATCCATTACAATTCGGTTCAATCAATCCAAGCCAACTCATTTAGAAATTAAAACAACAAAGCAAGTTTCAACAGAAAGTCGAATTATGGAACATATTCAAAAAAGAGACTATTCAACCATTGTTATTCAAACGGTTGACGGGAGTGTGGTAAATTTTGAAAACACAAAGAAATACAAATTATGATACTGAACACCTCAGATCTATTGATACCTAACAATCCTATTGTAAAATGCAAAGGAATTGTACATGCATCAACACCATGTTATCAAACTATGAATGTAAAATCATTTTAAATAAACACAGAAAAGACAAACTAACCAACGAAGAAGTACAACAAATTAAAGCTTTTTTTGAGCTCATTGCTAATGCTCAATTAGAAGCTTTTCAAAAACCTAAACAATGAAAAGAGCTGTAATCATGTCAAGAGTCAGTAGTGACGAACAAGCCAAAGGGTTTAGTTTGGGTGTTCAATTTGAGCAGCTAACAAACTATTGTAAGCGGAAGGATATTGAGGTTGTTGCTCATTACAAAGAAGACCACTCCGCTAAAAACTTTAATCGTCCTGAATTTCAAAACTTTTTGAGATTTGCCAAGAAAAATAAAAACACTATTGATTATTTATTAGTAACCACTTGGGATCGCTTTTCCAGGAATGTAACAGATTCATTTGTAATGATTCGTCAATTAAAAGAAATGGGAATAGAAGTTCAAGCCATTGAACAACCCATCGATTTTAGCATACCAGAGAGTAAAGCTATGCTGGCTATAAACTTAGTATTCCCAGAGATAGATAATGACCGACGATCGATAAAGATAAGAGGTGGCATCAGAGGGTCTTTAAAAGCAGGTCGTTGGTGCAGAATGGCACCTGTAGGTTATGTAAATAGGAGGGATGCAAATAACAGGCCCATTATTCAGCCCAGCCCAAAGGCTAAATTTATTCAACTTGCATATAAGGGAATCATAAAAGGGAAAACCCAAGCAGCGATTCGTGAGGATTTACGTAGTAAAGGATTTAAAGTTAGTAGAAATAATTTATCCCTTTTATTAAAAAACCCTGTGTATATGGGTAAAATTGTCGTTCCAAAAGAAGGTGAGGAGCAGGAGCAGTGGATTGAGGGTGTTCATCAAGGAATTATTTCTGAGAAAC
>Ga0209195_1000467_pt1 | contig 30742 bp, 23 predicted proteins | sample COGITO_mtgs_1004_3_FD_184788 | JGI IMG/M metagenome (GOLD analysis project Ga0209195, IMG submission 184788) | Pelagic marine microbial communities from North Sea - COGITO_mtgs_100420 (SPAdes) (version 2) | ecosystem: Environmental > Aquatic > Marine > Epipelagic ...
CTACATCGCGCGGCTGCCCTTCGCTCGGGGCCACGTGCATGCGGAATCCGGGTGCGGCATTGACTTCAACAATACCGCCCCCGACGTCCTTATAGGATTGGGTAATATCGGAGGTCAAAAAATCGACCCCGCCTATATCGAGCCCGACGGCGCTGATCGCCCGTTCGGCCATGGCCCGGTTATCGGGGTGCACGACATCAGTAAGGTCGATCGCGGTGCCGCCGGTCGATAGGTTCGCGGTGGCACGCAGATAGAACAGTTCGCCCTGGGCTAAGACGGTATCGGCGGTATAGTCGGCTTCACCCAGCAACCTCAGGGCTTGGGCATCCAGCTCCAGGCGCGTGAGCACCTTTTCATGGCCCACGCCCCGACGTGGATCTTCATTGACTCGGTCGATCAGGCTGGCAACCGAACTGACGCCATCGCCGATCACATGGCCGGGGACTCGCTTGGCCACGGCGACCAGCTCGCCATTGACCACCAGCATGCGATGGTCCAGACCGGTCAAGAACGACTCCACTAAAACGGCCTTACCGGTGCCAAACTCACGTGCGTAATCAAAGGCGGTCACGACCATCTCGGGGGTGGTCAGATTAATCGACACGCCACGGCCATGATTGGCATTGAGGGGCTTAACCACCACCGGGAAGCCGATGGTTTTGGCCGCAGACAGCGCCTTCTCTTGTGAATAGACCAGGCGTTGTTGGGGTAATGGCAGGCCCAGGCTGTTGAGCAAGTTATGGGTTTCTTCCTTGTCACAGGAAATTTCCACGGCGATATGCTTGGTCATGCTGGTAATGGTGGCCTGAATCCGTTGCTGATACTTGCCGTGCCCGAATTGCACCAGACTGTATTCATTAAGGCGTAACCACGGGATGTTGCGCGCCTCGGCGGCATTGACCAGCGCCTGGGTGCTGGGGCCAAACTCCTTGCGCTGAGCAAAGCGGATAAAGTCGGCCAGTTCTTGCTCAAAATCAAAATCGTCATCGACTCGGCTGTTCAATTGGCCTTGAATTTCAGCCGGCATCAGCGAAATCAACAGTTGGCGCGCCAGATCGGATGCGGCCAGGCCGACATCCTTTTGGTGATACTCATACACCATGTTGTAGTGACCGACCGCGCCCGCGCCGCGGGTCCGCCCAAAGCTGACTTTGTTGCCGCCCATGCACTGCAGCTCCAAGGTCACATGTTCCCAAATATGGGCGATCCAGGTGCCTTCATCTTCTTTCAGGCGGCGAATAAAGCCACCGGGCACGCCATAGGAACAACCGTGGTCATCGAGGCCCGGTAAGGCGGCCACGAGGCCATCGATAAAGGCCTCACCCAACTTGACTGAGGGGTAGTCTTCCAATATCCCCAGATCCACAACTCGACGGATGACCGGGAAGTGCGCGTAAACGCTGGGACCGACATAGACATTGGAAGAAACATACTTCATTGGGCATTTCCTATTTAAATTTAAGTTCGAACTTGAGCAGCAAGGCGCGCCGTCAACTCAAATGGATTTCATAGGTCAGTGGCATCTGAACATCAACCGACTCACTTCGGAAAGGCTTCTCGGGTATTTAAATCGAACTTTGCGCCGCTGCTCAGCATATGCAGGGTGAGACCAATCAGGGTGATGGCTTCGCCGATACGGGCGTCAGCCATCGAACTGTGTTTTAGACCCGAAGGATCCACTACCGTGATGCTGCCGCTGCCGACTACTTCGAGCATATCATCCGGCCCGATAAAGGCCGCTGTATCTTCACAAATACCCAAGCCCGATGCAAATGGGTTATAGGACACGGCGGAGAGCAAGCGCCCTAACCGATTGCGCTGACTGAAATGCTGATCCAACAGCACCTTATTGATCAGCCCCAAGCCCGGTGCAAAGGTCACGCCCTGTTCATTGGGCAAGGCGCCTGTAGGTCCTCCGGCGATCATATGCTCGGGCATAATGGCCGCTCCGGCCGAGGTGCCCGCCACATGCACACCGCCAGCATTGAGTTTACGGATCGCTTGCGCAACCGGCGTACCGCCAATAATGGTGGACAGGCGCAGTTGGTTACCGCCGGTGATAAAGATGCCAGTCGCCTGTTGCAGCAGCTCAAGATAGTCTGCCCGAGCGGCATCGTCGCGTGAGCTAATGGCCAAGGACACAGCCTGGTGAGCGCCTAACTCGAGAAATACCTGCTCGTAGTTGGCACCGGTATCCGCCAGCTTAGACGCGGTTGGAATGATGACGATCACGGCCGCTTTGCCGCCGCTTAATTCTACAAAACGTTTCAGTATTGCCGGATCACTTTTGCGTTCTTCTGCCCCCCCAATTGGAATAACAAAGCCTCTTGTTACGCCGTCAACTACCTTTGCTGGACACATATGAACCTCAGATGGATCTCGAATGGAAAGTGCTAATTTTTACAGCTAATTCAAGCATTTATGCCATATTCCCAAGGTCATTACACCCGTTATTTAGCAAATTGCATACTAAAGCACCAATAGGCTGGTATTTATGTTAACAATTGAGAATTTACCCGCCACAGCGGGCAAAACCGGTCTGACGGTCATCGCTTGCTGCCGCCCTACCCGACCAGGCCCAGAACCGACCGCGCCAATGCTTCAATGTCGCGGCGCTGGGGCCGAGCGGCCTGGGTCAAATGGTCTGGATAAAGCAGCGGCACTTCAGCCGAGCACACTCGCCGAATCGGCGCATGCAGATCTGGCCAACAATGTTCGACCAGTTGGACACAGATTTCCGCGGCAAAGCTGCCGGTCTTCCAGCTCTCATCGACCAGGGCCGCCCGATGGGTTTTGCGCACCGACTTAAACAGGGTCTCACTGTCCAGAGGTCGCAGACAGCGCAGATCGATGACCTCGATGGACTTATTGTCGCTCGCCTGCAGCCGGTCGGCGACGGCGAGGGCCTCGTCTAAATAGGCGCTGTAAGCGATCAGCGTCAGATCGTTGCCGGGGCGCCGCACGAGAGCTCGTTCGGCGCTGTAAGCCAACGTTCGGGGGGTGCACCGCTCTTCTTTATTGTAGAGCAGCCGATGCTCAAAGATAACCGTTGGCTCCGGGTCCGCCAGCGCCTCAGCCAACATATAGCGGGCATCGGTAACCGTGGCCGGCACCAGCACCTTTATGCCCGGGATCTGCGCGATCCAATTGGCCAGGCTGGGCGACGGTTGCGCTGCGCCGGCCATCATGCGGATCACCAAGGGCACGGACAGCTGGCCGCCAGTCTTGAAACCCAAGCTGGCGGCATTGCTCACCAGCGGGGCAAGCACCGCGAGGCTATTAGCACTCGACACTTCCAGCACGGGTTTGAGCCCGCCCAGCGCGGCGCCAATACCGGCGCACACCAAGTCCGCGGCAGACAATGGGCAAATACGCACCCGTTCCGGACTGAAACGGGCCGATAGATCATTGGCCAAGCCATAACCCTCATCGGGCTGGTGCGCCGCCTGGGCCATCAGCACCACCCGTTTATCGCTCGCCATGGCTTGTTCGATAGCAGCCCGAATGGCCGCCCAATAGGTTATCTTCGTCATCTTAGACCTCCGGGTTTATACCCTAGGGGTGCGCGAAAATACGGTCGAACAGCGCATTGGCCGGTTCACGGCCCGATGCTTCGGCAAAGCGCACGGCTTCATTAAACTCCCAGTCCAGTGCGGTTTCAATCGCCGCACCCGCCGCGTCAGACAGCTTGTTGTGGTCTCGCAGCCATTGACTCAAATGCTCGATAGCGCCCGGATCTGGCCAACTTTCGGCGGCCGGCTCCGCACTATTAAGCACCTGCTTGCCGGTGTCATCCAGGCCTGGCTGACCCACTCTTAGAGGACGGCAATCATAAGCCAGAAACTGAGGCCCCTCTCCGCGCCGAATGGCATCGCAGGCCGCCTTGGCCGCCGCTGCAACGTGGATCACATCCGACTCGTCGACTTCGATCGCCTGGCCATCGAATGAATGGTCTTCGAATAGATGGTCTTCAAATAGCGGGTCATCCGGCTCCGATATGCGACCCGCCTTGGCCAGGGGCGCGCCAGATGTCTGTCCCGTGCGCGGCTTTGCAGCGATACAGAGCAATGGCAGCGCTGCTGAACGCGCCAAATTTAAGCTACCAACCCACTCGTTGGGCGCGCTCAGACTCGCACTGGCAAAGCAGACGGTAACTCGATTGCGCTGCTGCAGCTTATCGGACCAGGCCAAACCGACCGCCATCGGCAGTCCGCCGGCCGCCAAACTGTGATCGCCATAGAAGCGCCGGTCCCGATCATAGAGATGAAAACTTCCGCCCCGACCGCGATTGGGCCCGGTGATTTTGCCAAACAATTCCGCCATCACATCATTCATGGGCACCCCTAGGGCTAAGGCATAAAGATGGCAGCGCGCAGCGGCAACAACCCGATCGTCGGCCGTCAAGGCCTGCATCACACCCACAGCCATAGCACCTTCGCGCCATACCTGGGGCAAAAGGCCGTGCATTGAGCCGTCATGAACCAGTTTAGTGGAGCGTTGTTCAAAGCGACGTAGGCGCAGCATCTGAGTAAGCAGATGACGACGTTGGAGGTTGCTAATGCCGTCTTTCATCGCCGACTCATAGGGCTGTGGCTCAGTTTTACAAAGGAGGTATGGCTCAGTTTTACCAAGGAGGTGAGGCTCATTTTAAAATAGGGGTTTTGTAGCATTGGCGTGGTCCTCCTATGCGGCAACAAAGTTAACCCAAACGCTGGCCAGGCACGCACTTCGCGAGCCGACTGCTAGCAACGATGCAATAAAGAGCCAGCAGACTTGGCTTAAACGCCGGACTATTCTAGACGCACCGATTACAGCAATCCAGTCCTGAAAGAGATCTGTTCACGGGCCTATGTCAGTAGATCGGTCCTTTGCCGGATCCAATGCTACGACATTACCGGGCTAAAGGGCGGACCAGTACATTATTTGCACAGCCCAAAACCAAGACACTAGGATGAAAGGGAAAAAACCGGGCTTTCAGGTGAATCCGGCGCGAGTAAGTTTGTCATTATGCCCGGTATAACTTAATATCAGCTGGACATACGGCTGTTAAATACGAGTAAGGAATTCGTCAGATGCGTACTAAAATTCTACCTAAGAAGGCCGCAATGGCGGTACTAACGTTCTCGCTGCTAGCGCCCTTTGCGCTAGCCGATAATGGCCTGGTGCTCTCCAGCAGTGTCATGACCGATAACGGCACGTTACCTGAACAGTATGGTTGTGACGGCGCAGGGGTTTCACCGCCACTGGCTTGGAGCGGTGTTCCCAAGGGAACCGAGTCATTGGTTGTGCTGATGGACCATGAAGCCGGACCTGATGACGTTCACTGGTACTGGACACTCTATAACATCCCTACAAACGTGAAGTCGGTAAGCGAAGGCTCCATCGTCGGCACCATGGGCGGCAACAGCGTCAATCCCAAGCTGGCCTATGCGCCGCCTTGCTCAAAGGGCACTGGCAGTAAAGACTACACTTTTCACCTCTATGCGTTGTCTGACACGCTTGAGATAAGCGACGCCAGCGAGATCACACCAATAGAGCTCAGAGCCCAGATGGCCGACGCCCTATTAGCCTCGACGTCCTTGACCGTGGGATTTGCACGGTCCTTTGCCAGCGTCCCCGGTGACGGTGACATCCTTGCGGGCGACGGCGCTGCCGATGACCGGCCCGCTAAACCTGAAGACGGTGAAGATCGTCCGCCACGTCCTGAAGACGGTGGTGAGCGCCCGCCACGACCTGAAGACGGTGATGAGCGCCCGCCACGACCTGAAGACGGCGATGAACGTCCCGTCAGAGCAGAGGGTGGCCGGGCCGACGAAGGCGATCGTACTCCACAAGAGCGCGTTGTTAATGCGGTACCGAGTATCAAAGAGAGTGTCGATTCTAAGGCGTGCGCAATCGTCCAGGCATCCGTTAGCGATTCTGGCTTCACCGAGGTGGTGGTGACCTGTGATGAATCACACGCCTACCTGGTGTCGGATACCTATCCGGACCATGAATTAATGACCGGCATTACCGGGACCAATGAACAGATACCGGTACCCGCACCCGGAAACGCTGCGCCCATTCCGCTTGCGCCCAAAATGGCCGCCGAAAAAACCTCAATTGATGCCGCTTTAGGCATTGCCATAAATGGGGTACCGATTTACGACTATTCCGCTCAGGGCGATCTGGACTTGGATAATTATGATGCCAAGATGGACACGCTGGCGTTGGGCCAGTTGGATGTATGCGGTGGCCATGCCGGCCGCGGTGACGATTACCATTACCACGCCAAACCCATCTGCATGATAGACACCATCGAGAATGCCAATGCCACCACGATTTTGGGCTGGGGCTACGACGGCTACCCACTCTTTGGCGATGAAAATCCAGACGGCAGCGCCATTAAGAAGGGTTCGTTGGATGTTTGTAATGGCCAGGCCGATGGCAGCTTTGGTTACCGCTATCATACCTCGGAAGAACCTCCTTACATCTTTCAATGCTTGGTCGGCGAGGTGGATACCACCATATTGCCGCGCGTATCACCGATGCGCGGTGCATTTATCCGCTCCGATTTAAACCCGCCTCGAGGCGGCGTTGAAAACTTGCAACACAGCGAGACGGCTGATGGCACACGCACAATGACTTACAGCTATCAGGGCGAAGACTATTATTCAATCTTTAAGCCGTCCACGAGCGATCCGAAGTGTTTCGATTTTAACCAACGCACCATCAGTAACGATGGCGCTGTTGAATCGGGAACACTCTGTCGTGATTAGATTCAACCAAGCTCGAATGAGCAGGCGCTTTAGCCTGCTTAAACTGATTCGTCCGGTATTTATACTGTTAAGCAGTCTGATATTAACTGTCGGGCATGCCCATGAGTTCCCACAAAACTCAGCGCAGATCATCTTGCGGGATGGCCAGGTTGAAGTGCGTCTACTCATCGACATCGACGACTGGCAAACCATTCTGTCTGACCCCAGCGCCTGGTTAACCGGCGAGACCGATTTGTTATTAACGCAAGCGGACCTATCGTCCGATGCCTTAAACGACAAACTGGCGGAATACTTAGCCGGTGCGATAGAGCTTAAATTGGAACAAGAGGCCCTGGTCTTTATGTCCGAGAGCTATCAGGCTTATGAAACAGGCCATGAAGACGAAGCAGGACAAGGCTTGGTTGAGTTTCGTTTATCCGCGCAGCACGCTTTTGCGCGCCCCAAGGGTCTATCGGTGCAGTTCCCTGCATCACTGGCCAGCGTGCTGGTCTCAGTGGTGCAGCCGCAATATGGGCTGATCAAGGCTGGAGGGGAAAAGGTCTTTGCGCTGCAATAACGGATCAAAAAGCCTGTTCGGATTGTTACTCAGCATGGGTATCTCTTTATGGGTGTTATCGAACTGCCTTCCGCGACTATCCTAAAGAACTGACCTGCAACGTCACCGAGATCCGGCGCGCAACAGGCTGATAAGGGCAAGCCCAATGCAGCCCGGATTCGCCTCCAAGAACAATGGGCAGTATTCGATACTTATAAAAGCTCTGTCTGTAGTCCTCTGAAGAAACCAGTTTATATAGGATGCATCAAAATCAATCCGACCCACTAATCAACCCCTCCAGCGGCCTTTTCCGGGCTTATTAAATTGACAGAAATCCGAGTAAGCGAGAGACTATCTAGCATAGGGTCGGTTTTAATTGTTAACTTTTCAAAAACAATTAGTGACCAATAAAATGGCGGGTGCCGAAGGACAATCTGTTAGCTGGGTAAGAAATCTATCAAGGAGCCGCATGCAAACCAATACTATCAACTCAAATGAAGCAACAATGGATATATAAGCAAATAAATTCTAAACATACAGATAGTAACAACCGAAAACATGCATGCGTACATCCCTGCCTTGGCTAAAAGGTATGGTTTCTATTGGGGTGTTTCATTGATCCCAGTTATTGGTTAATTAGTCAGCATCATTACTATCCTTTTTGTTTTTTTAAAATCTTAAAAGTGCTTACCCGACCACGTTGTCGGCACCAAGGTAATAGTAGTTAAAAATCAAAAGTATTAAACGTAGCATTGCTGCATTTTCACTACAATCGTTAAGCTCAACTGGGAGATTAATATTGAATTTTAGTTTTGAAATAATGGATTGGTCGATTTTTATATTTTTCATTGGTGCTTTGGGGTTTTTTGCATTATTAATTAAAATAATTATTGATAAGGTAATTCGAGGCAGAAATATTAAGAAGGTGAGTATAGGTGGGATACTATTTTTCTTAATCCTATCTAGTGTAGCTTTTTTTGAGCTTTCAGGCCGGGACTGGTCTATTCCTGAATGCCGAGACCAGAACGGTAATCTTATGCTGGAAAACCAAAGATGCCAATTCCCGTAGTAATTATGATAATAACAAGCTAGAGGGATTTAAATTAGAAACTTTGTCCATGGGATTCTTATTTGTTTACCATCGCGTGCCCAGAATAGAGCAGCCAGGCCCAATGCCCGGCCGATATTGTCCACGTAAAAAGCAACCAAGCCGCACCTCTAACCTTGGATTTCGAAACAATGACTGCTATAGCAAAAACCCCTAAGCCGCCTTATTACGCGGCAATCTTTACGTCACTCCGATCTACGGGCGACAACGGCTATGGTGCAATGTCCGCCAAGATGCTTGAATTAGTATCAACGCAACCAGGATTTCTGGGCGTTGAGTCTGCAAGGGAGGATATAGGTATAACCATCTCTTATTGGGCCGATATTGAGTCTATAAAAAACTGGAAGGCCAACCTAGAACACCAAACAGCTCAGCGTTTAGGGCATGACCGGTGGTATGAGTCGTTTAAGATCCGAATAGCGAAGGTAGAACGTGACTATGGCATGTAACAGATAAGTCACCAAGAATTGCTCAACAGCCACCTGCCCCTGTCATGTTCAGATTATCAATATTAACTCCTGAAAGATCACCAGGCCCTACTCAACTGAGCATTCTTATACACTCCGCCCCTCCCGCATCATTAACATAGCCTTTACATCGAAAACGCTTGAGTTGTGCATAACATAAAGTTTTTATCGTACTCGCTCAGATAAATATCTTAACCTACTGATCTGTAAATAATGGTGACTCGCTAATAAACAGATCGCGATATGGTCTGGGAAATAAAATTAATTAGATCTATAAATTAATTTAATTCCAAACTTTTTTATAAGGCTTGCCGCAAAAATAATATTTTCAATAGGATGAATTAGGCGAGGTGCTTGGATTTATTTCACCATATACCTCGTCCGGGTCAACATCGTTTATTAACAGAACCGCTCTAACGGCTTCTATATGATCAAGTATATTTTGATATTGATCACCGTATTCGTACTTAGTAACTTCAATTGCCTTTGGCATATAGGTAAAGGCAATTTTCAATGATAACAATGCGTCGTCATTCATTAACTCTGTCATAAGGCTCTCGTAGATTAGTTATAAAAAGTGGTAAATTAACGGTGCCAGGTGTATCCCCCTGCAATGATAGCCTGCTGGCTTATAGCGATGGGCACCCGCTAACGTCAGGATGCGATAGGTTACTTTTTCTCTGAAATTATAGGAAACAGAACGCACTGACGCTAGAGCACCTATAGGCTAACACTAAACAGCCATTCTAAACCAACACCAAAAAACAAATAAGCCCTGGCAAAACAGCACCGGTAATCTGGATGGTCGACATTGACACACTTTTTGTCCATCATCAGGCGATACTGGCACTAGCTGAAGAGGTTAAGCCGCATCCTACCGAATACACACGAAAAATATAAAAGGTTTCGCAATGACCAAGATTACAGATAGCATGCGTAAGTATTCCTCCAAAGTGGTGGATGGCATCGAGACGGCGCCCGCCCGATCTATGTTGCGCGCAGTCGGCTTCACCGATGACGACTTCAACAAGCCACAGATCGGCATCGCCTCGACGTGGGCCAATGTAACGCCGTGCAATATGCACATTAACAAGCTTGCCGAAGAGGCTGAAAAGGGCGCCAACGCGGCCGGTGGCAAGGCGCTTATTTTCAACACCATCACCGTATCAGATGGCATCGCCAATGGCACCGAAGGGATGAAATATTCCCTGGTCTCGCGCGAGGTTATCGCCGATTCCATTGAAACCGTGGTGGGTTGCGAAGGCTTTGATGGTGTGGTTGCCGTCGGCGGCTGCGATAAAAATATGCCCGGTTGCATGATCGGCCTAGCCCGCTTGAACCGTCCAGCAATTTTTGTCTACGGCGGCACCATTAAACCCGGCGCGGGCCATACGGACATTATTTCGGTGTTTGAAGCCGTGGGCCAGTACGCTAAAGGCGAACTGGACTTGATTGAGATGAAACAGATTGAAGAGACCGCCATCCCAGGCCCCGGTTCATGCGGGGGCATGTATACCGCCAACACCATGGCGTCGGCGATCGAGGCTTTAGGGATGTCGCTGCCCGGCTCCTCCGCGCAAGACGCCACGTCCACCGACAAGGAGTCAGACTGCTTCCGCGCAGGCCAGCAGGTACTGGAACTGCTGGCGCACGATATCAAGCCACGCGACATCATGACCCGCAAGGCCTTCGAGAACGCAATCCGGGTGGTTATCGCACTGGCCGGCTCTACCAATGGTGTCTTGCATTTGCTCGCCATGGCCCACGCCGTGGGTGTCGACCTGACCCTTGAGGACTTCACCGAAATCGGTAAAACCACGCCCGTATTGGCCGATTTGCGCCCCAGTGGCAAGTATATGATGTCCGAACTGGTCGCCATTGGCGGCATCCAGCCTTTGATGAAGCGTTTACTCGATGCCGGCTTGTTGCATGGCGATGCCCTGACCGTGACCGGAAAGACGCTGGCGGAAAACCTTGCCAACGTGGGCGATTACCCAGCGGATCAAGACATCATTCGCCCTTTTAGCAACCCGATTAAAAAAGATTCCCACCTGGTGATCTTGCACGGCAACCTATCGCCTACCGGTTCAGTGGCCAAGATCACCGGCAAGGAAGGGCTACGTTTCGAAGGCTCGGCTCGGGTCTACCATGGTGAAGAGGCGGCCTTGGCCGGGATCCTTAATGGCGATGTGATTGCCGGCGATGTCATCGTCATCCGCTACGAGGGTCCCAAGGGCGGCCCGGGTATGCGAGAAATGCTCTCCCCTACCTCGGCTATTATTGGCAAAGGCTTGGGCAAGGACGTTGCGCTGATCACCGATGGTCGTTTCTCGGGTGGCTCGCATGGTTTTGTGGTCGGACATATCACCCCAGAAGCCTTTGAAGGCGGCCCGATTGCACTGGTTGAGAACGGCGATAAAATCACCATCGATGCCGAGACACGCCAAATCAGCGTCGACATCAGTGACGTCGTGCTGGCCCAGCGCCGTAACAGTTGGAAGCAACCTGCGCCTCTCTACACTCGAGGTGTGCTGGCCAAATATGCCAAACTGGTATCCAGCGCATCAGAAGGGGCCGTGACCGATAAGTAACCCAAACCCGGGCGGGTTCACTGCCCGTTCAAGCTGGCTCGTGGTCACATCTTTGATTGTGTAGAGAATGCTGACCATGAACCGGGCTTACCTCACAACCGGCCCTAACCGCAACACGTTCATAACCAATACCTAAATGCGTATTTTTTAAAACTAATGGTGCAGTCGTACAATTCGACGTTGTTCTTGGTGCCATTGGGTTTGTACATGCCGCCTTGCCACGTTCAATAAATTTATCGTGGCATTAGCCAAACTGAATCCAGTAAAGTCATTGGTCATAAAAGTGGACTTGGAAGTTTCTCTTCTATTATTAAAAACCATATAAGTGACGATTTAAAGGGTTGACCCCGTTTGATTCACCCCCGATAAGAACTATCCTTCCGATCAAGGTTCGCCTTCAATTGCTCGAAATGCGCAAATGAGGTGCCGCGAAACGCGTCCCAGCTTTCCGCCGTCTCCAACGCTAACTCATGGGGTAGCACGTTAAGCTCCTGGCCAGTGGCGTAGGCCAAGACCATTGTTTTACACGCTATCTCCAGGTAGTACAGGCTTTCGAACGCCTCCGCCACGGATTCACCTATCACGGTGACACCGTGATTACCCATCATCAGCGCTTTTTTGCCAGCAAAGGTTTGCACAATGCGCTTACCTTCTTCGTCGCTGGTAGCAATGCCACCAAAATTCGTGTCGTAGGCAATACGGCCATAGAAACGCGCCGTATTGTTGTCAATCGGCAGTATGCGCGGATCTTTTAGCGTTGAAAGTACCGTCGCGTAGGTGGGATGTAGGTGCATAATCACCTTTGCGTCGGGTAGCACCCGATGTACATTGCCATGAATGGTCCAGGCCGATGCATCTGGCGCTTGATCGCTGTCCATGACAGTGGCGTCATCGCTGTCGAGCAACTGCAGGTTGCTGGCGGTGACATTGGAAAAGTGCATCCAGCGCTGATTCATCAGAAACTGTTTGCCGTCTTCCGACACCGCCGCACTCAGATGATTGGCAACCGACTCATGCATATCCAGCTCATGGATAAGCCGAAATGCCGCTGCCAAGTCTACTCGAAGATCTTGCTCTGCCGTCATAGTCATCCTCCTAAGCCCACTTCAGCCAGCGCCGAATCATCCATCTGCGGCCATGCAACTGGGTCGGTAGCCACCGGATGCTGGGCGCGCAATACCCTATAGGTGCTCCGCAGTTCCCCGCGCTCGACATAACAACCGCGCAGATGCCTAACGCCACTGCCTTCTATATAGGAAGTACGACCGTGAGCGATACGTTGGTTATCGAATACGATGCACTCTCCCGCGTTGAGCCGAAAGGTCATCAAATAGCTTGGATCTTGCAGCATTTGGCCAAATTTGCGGAATGCTGGGTAAAAACGATCCATATCGCGCTGAGGGAAATCGAAGATATCCGCCAGGTGCTGACTAAAGTTAACACCACTCACTTCACCATTATTAGGATCAAGTTCAATAATCCGTTGTTTGGACCGTACATCCTGGTGGTTGGTGGTGTAGCGAAACGGTACCTCGTATTCGGTGAGAATACGGAAGTACTCGGGGTGATTTTTTTGCAAGGCATTAGCCACCGCGTTGGCGTCGACAAACAGACTTTGTCCACCTTGCGCATCATTTACTCTACAGTGCAAAAACTGAATACCTGGAGCAAGTTCCTCCGCCGGCAAATCGGTGTGTAGTTCCAGCGCCTTGCTGGTGTAGGCTAGGTTTTCAGGTTGAGCCTTAGAAAACACATCGAACACATAGCCCGAAAAGGACGGCCGTACTGCGCCGAATTGCTCACACAAAGACTGTAACGCATGATCACTGTTCGGCATGCCCTGTATCAGCGCAATACCTTCATCCAACAGGACTTCTGCCCAATCGGCAACCCGATTCGGTGCGCCCATTACCTCCGTATAGTCAAACCGTGCCATGTTGGCATAGTGGTTGCCATGCCAGGGTTTTCGGGACCGTACAGCAAGATCGCCATGATTTTCGCCTTGGTGCCAACGCATTAGCCACTGCAGCGCATAACGGCTTTGCTTGTCTTCGCTCCAGCTAACCTCCAGAAAACCACCCTCTATGTGCGCACTTTGAGGAGACAAGTCATCGGGTTCGCCAAGAATATCAAAGGTCCGCTCCTTGGTGCTGCTTTCCCATGAGGTTTCACAGTTATCCCGCAACCAAAAGTAGTTGAAATAGGCGACCTCGCCTTGAACAAACAACTCTAGGCCATTTTCTTGCAGCACAACGTTAAGCACTCGGTAATTCTCCAACATAGGTAAATAGTGCGGCGATTGTACAATAGGGCGAAAGATTAGATCAACACAGGGCGGGATCAACGAACTACTCTCTGGCAGCCTCGCTCCTCTGACGGCGGTAATTCTATAATGCAAACATTCTGTGTTAATGCCTGAATTTTTTTAACCATGAATTCAGACGGTGCACTTTTACCCAAACCGGTCACATTGTTAGTACTGAACAGGGGCTGTAAGCCCATAAATCACGGCATGCATCCCACTGAGCCGCAAAAAAATTTACCGCCAACAGAAAAAAATGACAGGAAAAAAATATCAATAACTGCAATTAACACGATGCGATCACTAATCTTCAGAATTGAGACTTTTATCGTATTCCTTGGAACTCCCCGCCTCGGCAATGTTAACTCGCATAATATGAGCAATTAATGGGTGACCCCTTTGGTTTCAATAATCCACGTAATGTGTGGTAATATTCGATGACATTTAACTAAATAATTATGCTAACCCCTACGTTCTGAAGTTTAATAATCTTAATCTGGATTATTTGACTGTTACCTTTAGGAGTCACATTCCATTGATTAAAACTATATTGTCAGCCGTAGGCGTCATTGCAATCTTCGCGTTAATCCTTGGAGTGGTTGCAGATGTTAGGAGTGCAGACAGAACAAAAGGTGGATACGACTATCCCTTTACAGATTGGACCGGAACAACTATCGATTTTTCAGCTATGTATCAGACACCGGATGGCTTGTTTGCAAGCGGCTACGTTGTTGATCAGTTCTTTAACTGCAAAACTGGCATGATTAGTTGGGAAATATTGGGTGTCATAGAAGGCGAGTTTAGAACCTTTTCTGAAAGAGCGATTGTGGTTCACAAACCACAGGATGAATGCAGAGCTCGCGGGTTTAACCCCGACTCTTGGGCCATCAGTGATTTACTATAATGCTTATTTAAAATATGGCTTGATAGCTTATATGTAAAATTTCTAATTCAAACCATAGGCCCCATTACTTGTTCGGCCTTTAGGCTCAAAAAATTTTTTTCAACTGCTACCTGTCGAATGGGTGCTAAGACGGCCAACCCCCTGCCGCATCGCCAAAATAGCCTTCACATCCAATGCATCCCGATACCGCACAAAATCAAGAGTCTTTTCCCCAATCGCCAAAATCGACATCCGATCCGCCAACTCATTGCCTTGAACTCCCACATGGCCATTTAGATGCAACGCCTGTATCTGGTCCTGTATCTAGTATTTTGGGCCTAAAGAGAGGGCCTAAAGAGACACCCGCTTTAGTACCCATACAAAATATCGGTCCATTGGTAACCCCCCATTTTTAACCGATGTTAAAAGTAGGGTCTTGTACAACTAACGCCAACTTCGTTTTGGGTGTTATACCGCCAATTGCCATATTGGGCCGTTCATTATTATAGGTCCACAGCCATCGCGTTGCGTGATCTTGGACTTCTTCAATACACACGAACACGTATTGGTTTAATAAGCCGTAACGAACTGTGGGATTATACCGATCGATATAGGCTTTCTGTTGCGGACTTCCGGGTTGAATAACGTCAAGTTCTATAGCATGCCGTTCGGCCTGTTTGAGTATTTTGATATTTCATGCCGAATCTCCGGAGCAAATATTACGAGAAAGGATAATTTGACATCTGCTATTAATTGGGGGCATTGGCTACCGACGTGGCCGTTTACATGCAACACATGGATGGGGTTCTTAATCTTTGGCTACGGGGTATACATAGGATGGATCAGTTCGCGTATTTTTAACTCTTTAGATAATGCATTGGGATATATGACCCCTAGTAATGCTGAATGGGGCACCAAACAGCAGATTGGCTCGATTTAAATCCTTATTGCTAGGCATATACACTAGAAAACTCTAGATATCCTGCTCAGCGTCTCCTCTAAATTGAATGATTGTGTCGCTATCGTCATACGCTGAAAACCACGACCGTCCTCGCCAAACACTGAGCCTTTTTCCAGTTGAACTTTCGCCATACTCAGCCGCTGGCTGACTTCCTCTTCACTTAACCCGGTTGCACGAAAATCGAGCCAAGCAAGGTAGGTTGCTTCAATCGGCATTAACTCAATGCCCCCGATTTCGGTAAGCCGGTGTGTCAGTATCTCTATATTACGGCTTAAATACACCTTGAACGTATCCATCCACTCCACACCATGTGCATAGGCTGCCTCCAGTGCCGCATCTCCAAAGCTATTCCCCCAGTAGTAGCCTGTACTGTGGAGTTTCGATAAGTATTTTTTTCGCAACACCGGATTTGGAATGACAGTAAACGCCGTATTCAAACCTGAAAGACCGAACGATTTACTAGGGGAGTAACAATAGACAACATCAACGTCGGTTGTCGTGGGCAGAATAGGAATGGGCATATATCTATTTGGCGGGAAAACGAGATCGCAATGTATATCGTCGGATATTATCGATACTTGGTACTTGCTACAGAGTTCAACGATTTTTGTCAGTTCATCCATCCGCCAGGCTCTACCGACTGGGTTGTGAGGATTGCACAATAGGAATGCTGACGCTTTCGTCAGTTGTGCTTCAAACAGTTGCCAATCAAATCTATATCCATCAGTACTGCCTATCAGCGGATTAATGATTAACTCTCGATTATGGGTCGTTACAGAAGAAAAGAAAGGATAGTACGCCGGAGTTTGCACTATCACGCCCTCACCGGGGTTTGTGACGGATTGTATGGCCATTTGAATCGAAGGAATGACCCCGGGCGTGGGCACAATCCAGTCAGTTTGCATTCTCCATTGGTGCCGTTGTTGAAACCAATTAAGTATCGACTCAAAAAGCCGTGCAGGCCTATGCCGGTATCCAAAATTAGCACTTCGAGCATGTACCTGAAGTGCATCTGAAATTGACGGCGCTGTTGGGAAGTCCATGTCCGCTACCCACATCGGTATGACATCATGCGCCGTAAATTCGGGACTCCACTTTACCAAGTGAGTCGTTCTCAAATCTTCTATGTTATCAAAATCCATGATCTTACTCATATCGCCATTGATTGCTCAGAACGAGCCACTAAAGAAACGTATCCTGAATGAGGCTAAATAGGGGTTTTTTATCCGTCACGATGCTAACGTTAAACTCCATACTTGGCTTAAGGTTTGCGTGCTCGTCTATAGAAATATCGACCATCATTTGCATGCCCTCTGCCTCCGCCATGGCATAAAATATCTTTTCAACTTGCCCGATAACTCTCAATCGATTCATCTCGTTGTCTAGAATTACTTTTTTCGCGCTATCAATGGACATAATTTTGTGGCTAGGTACCTTCGCTCTAACGACTAATTTATTTTTATTATAGAGCGTTAATATGGTTTCACCTTGATTGAACCAATTGTAACCAGCGTTATCAGACTTAATGTCTAATATAATCCCTGACTTTTCAACTAGAATATTGCTTGGCTTCATTCGATTCAAATTAAAATCAAGATCTTTTTGAATAACTTCAATCTGAACATTTAGGTTTTCCTCCTGAATCGAAAAGACAGTTGTAGACTTTCGCTCATTTAGTAGACTCGAAGATTTCCGTTTCAGATCCAGTTCCTTTTTCTCCAGTTGAAGTTGCCGTATCCTGGCTCGTTGGTGGTGAATTTTGATTTGATGCTCGCCCTCATTAATGCCTGCTCGATAGATGCCCAACATATCGCCTAAGGTGAGTTCATTGCCAGCTGTTAACTCTCTGAGCTGAACCCAACCGCTCTTATCGGCAGATATTGATCTTATCTCTATAGGCACAACAATGCCTGAGGTGCGGACAACATGTTCAATGGGTACGAATAAAAATGAAACTAGGACTGCTAGTGCAAAAATCATTGAGAGAGCAATCAGGCTAACGGACTTAATATCACTCTGTTGATCCATCATCTTGATATATAGTTTCGTATTCATGCTACCACCTTCAATGCGTCAACCACGGCCAACCCACTAGATCGCAGTTCTAATAGGACATCAGCGAAAAGCGCATTATGCGGTCGATGGTTAACTATAATGATAACCTTGTCTTTTTTAAGTTCCTGAAGCCGCTCGAAGAACAATTTTTCCGTAGCCGGATCCAAAGCCGAAGTGGGTTCGTCTAGTAACATCACATCGGCATCGTGAAAAAAGAGGCGTGCAAGACATAAGCGTTGCTGTTGGCCACCGGAAAAGTTTCTTCCTTGCTCTTCAATACGGGTATGATACCTGTAAGGCAGTTGCTCAATGAACTCGTCAGCAACCGCGTAATAACAGGCATCGGTCAATCGCTTACTGTCAAATTCATCATGAGAGTCTAAATGGATATTACCTAGGATAGTCGAGGAAAATAGCTGTACTTCCTGTATAGCACACTGGGTGAATTCCCTGTACTTAAACTCTGGCCAATCTCTAGTGTCTATATCATTAATCAGGAGGAGCCCTTGGGAAGGATCCGATTGTTTTGCTAGCACTCGTAGCAATGTGCTCTTACCACAACCACTGGGTCCGCCTATAAAATGAATTTTACCCGCTTTGAAGTTAAAATTTATGCCTTGGAAGAGACCATCAACAGTCAGATTTCTGGCCTCGAGCGTGACCACCTTATCGACCTTAACCTCTACATCCACTTTCTTGGATTCAAGAATAACCACTTCCTTTTGATTATGAAAAATCAATTCCGTCATGCGCTGTATTTTAATCGCGCTAGCCTGCAAAGATTCGTTTATTGCTCCGAATCGATAGATAGGAGTGTAGAAAAAATCAAGCAAGAGTAGAAAAAAGAAAACCGTGCCAATATTGATTTGGCCTTTAATGACCAGAAAGCTTCCGTAGACAATAACGGAGGTATGATTGGTCGCGATGAGTGCCGCCTGAAAGTGCCCCTGACGTAACCCACTAATCTTTCTAGATAAGGTCGCCATGCTTAATCTGTCTATCATTTTTGAATTACGACGAATGAATTCCGTCTGCATGTGGTAATTTCGAATGTCATACCAGGCGCTTAACGACTGAAGGCAGAACGAAATAAGATCACTCCTTGCATGTTCTTGCTCTTCCGATGATGTCTTTAGCGGATGAATGAAGTGCTTGAAGTTGTAAAAGTGCAGAGGCACGAATGCCAGCACCAGCAGGAACAACGGCATACTAGTTAAAGCCATTGAAATAGACAAAAATATAAAAATAAAAACAGCGTGGAATACGAAAAATATGAAATCACATAAAAACCATTCAATCTCATTCAGAAAGGACCTAATACGCGATAGTAAGTCCCCTTTATCGTACTCTAGAAAAGCCATATAATTTAGACTAAAGATTGAATTTATATATTCTATATTATAGGTACGCTCAATCTTTTGCCTAAGAATAATTACCGCCAGATCCTGAGCCAATCCAAATATGAAACGCAAGGTAAATATGCCAATGAAGAATAGCGTCCCGTAATATAGCAGTTCGGATGCTTTCTCAACTAAGATGTACTCTAGTACAAACTTAATATATAGAGGTACTGAAACCGTTAGAATCGATACAAAGACGACCACGCTTGCAGCAATTGGTAATATATGCTTGTGAAAAGAAACCATTTTCCAAAGAATTCTTAGTGCATTCATATCGATGTTGCCTCAGCATTATTTTCGATAATATCGTCATATTTCATAAGCTCGTGTAGCGAATCGAATGACAATTTATTAGCACTAATGAATTTTGGGTTATCGCCGAGTACAAGTACTTGGTCGACGACATTGAGGAACTCGGGGTTATGGGTCGAAATCAAAATGGTACATTGACCCTTAAGTGAAGAGATCGTATCAATTATTATTTGTTCATTCTTAGGGTCGAGCGATGAAGTAGGTTCATCAAATAAGCATACCGCTGGGTCTTTTAACAAGGCTCTTGCAATAGAAATTCGCTGCTTTTCGCCGCCTGATAATTGCTGGCCACCGTCGCCAAGCTCAGTGCTGTATCCATATGGCATTTCACCGATACGATGGTGGATACCGGCGCGCTTAGCCGCAACATGAATTTCTGAATCCTCGATGCAACTTGAAAAACTTGCCCCGCCCAAACGGATATTTTCGTGAACCGTTCCTTTAAATACAGAGGGTTTTTGGGCTATATAGGATATATTCTTACACACGGTAAATTCTGACACCTCACTTAAACTGTAGTCATTAAAGGTTATCTCGCCCTCGTCTGGTGTAAGTTGTTTCAACAAAAGCTTTAGGAGAGTCGATTTACCCGACCCGCTTCTACCGACAATAGCGTAGCTTTTATTGTGTTCGAAACGGACATTCAAGTCTTTAAACACCTCAATGCCGGCGTACCCAAACGATAGCCCATTGATACAAACATCACCATCAAGATTGACCGCCAACGCAGGGTCGTTTTTGAACTTATGGTCATCAATATTAATATCCAACAGCGTGAGACACCGTTGCCAATAGGCCTTAGTGTCGTTTACGCTGATAATAAGCTGCACAAACTCGTCGATATAGGGATTTAAAATATTAACGATAACTAATGCCATCATTAGGTCACCGGTACTGTAAATGCCAGATATAACATTCTTACCACCCTCAAAAATGATTGTGCAAATAAGCGCCATGCCGATCAGGACTCTTAAGTTGTAAGCCACGTTCCAATAACGGACCATGTGAAAATCATTTAAGTAATACTTATCGAATTTATTAGAAAAGTCTTTGGTTACCTTAGGCTGTGCATTAAAGGTTTTTATGGTGCTAAACGAATAAATCATCTCTGTAAGGTTTGTAAGGATACCAGTGATTAACATCGGACGACGCCCTAAATACTTATTGGCCAAATTACTCACCCGACCAGGAATAGCAATCATTAAAATGGAAAGCGAAAGTACAAAGATCATCAACGACGCATCGATTAAATAGAGAATAATGCACGAGACAGAGACGGCAAAGAGGTTTTTGAATGTGGACAGAAATAAAAGCTCCCATCGCTCGATTACATTGTCTATATCAGTGGTTAAATGATTTAGCCACTCGCCACTTCTCTTCTGTGATAAGGTTGAATAGTGAACATGGTGAATTATCTTAAAGTGTCGGTTTCTGATAGAGTTGGCAAATCGGATATTGGCTTTGTTTAAATTTAGGCAAGCGGCATACGACAGTACTTGACCAAGGACCATCAAGCCCAATACGCCGGACCCGACAATCAGCACCGGATTTATTTCGTTGGTAAGAATCAAATAGTCGAAAGTAAACTTAATGAAATACGGAAAGGACATACTGAGCAATATGCTAAAAAACAACAATAGGATGCTCGATAGGATAAGCAGTGGTGCTACGCCATAAAATCGTCGAAATAGATCCCCAATCAACCTAAACTGGCTAAATTTCCTTCGTTCATCAACCCTAAATTTGTGCTGGAAACCAAGATAATAGTCGAGCATTTTGCTGTCCAACACCTGATGCTTGATTAAAATCTCGCCAATTTTATAGCCTGTCTTAAGTTGAACACTCAATGCGGTTTCGAGTTCTTCTTGGGACAATATGTCATCGTGCCTTAAGATTTCTCCTAACCGCATTTAATTCTCCAATGCCGAAGATAACGACAAAAGTTGAGTCACACTCGAGGAATAGTCAGATTTAGGTTTTTGTGAGGAATTGGCTTCCCACACCGTTGCGAGGCCAGACTCAAGGGATAGGTGTGGTTTTAGTTGAGGCAAGTCAGAGTGCAAGCGGTCTACGTTAACTACAAAATTGTATCGGCTGATGTGCCTAGCGAAATCCAGTTCGGAATCCTCCGCATAGCAGCCTGAGTCGATTTGATGACTTTCTAACGACCTCAAATTCGCCTGTACGCCTAGTACATCAGCGACCGTTTTATAATAGGTCTGCCAAGTAAAATGATCTCCGTTCCCCAAATTGTAAGTCCGGCCGTAACAGATTGGATTCAGGCAAGCCGCAGTGAAACCTTTTCCCGCATCCGCGGCAAAACAGGCTTCCCAGCGAGCGGCCCCTTTGTCCAATAACAACACCGGCAAACCCAATTTGAGGCGTTGAAACAATATCATTCCGTTCAGGCCCAGTTGATGAATTGGGCTGTATGCATCGTAGACATGAGAGGGACGAAAGACCGTTAGATTAAACGCGCCCTCTTTTGAGGCTTCTCTCAGTACGGATTCTGCCCTGGCCTTATTAACACCATAATGCCAATGCGAATTAGGGGTCATTGGCTCCGTGAATGGGCTATAGTTCGACTTGACATCATAGACACAAGCTGATGAGCACAGGATGAGTTGTTGTATCTTGTATTTAAAAACCCTCGTCAACAGTTGGGCATGGTTGGCGTCGAAACACAGCATATCGATCACCACATCCGGCTTTGCCTCAGCCGCCTTTGATAGGTCCTCTTGCGAGAATCGATCGCCCCGAACAAACTCAACATTCACTGAGGGCGGATGAGTTCCCCGATTGAAGTGAATGACATCATAACCAGACTTAAGGCATTCATTGGTAATTGCAGAAGAGATGGTTCCAGTACCGCCGAGTATCAAAACGCGCATAAGGTATTACCTAAATGATATATTGCTATGGATATCCAGCATCTTTTCAATGGCTAGATCTGTAAGCTGTTGAAGATTGTGCTTCACCATGACCCCAGGTTCAAACAGATCCGCCATCACATGGAAGGCATGCGAAACATGCTCGTTAGGAGGCAAAATAACTGCGTTGTCATAAACGCTTTTACTGGCTTTTAAGTTCGGTTCTTGAGGTGCCAAAGACTCACCAAAATCTTTTATTACCGGATTCCTAAACAGCGTTTTCGCCCAATCACCCTGCACTTCCGGGCTCAGCAGTTTATTAGCGACTTGCTCCGCGGACGCGTATAGATCCGTATTTAATTTATTTGACAAAAATAGATAGTTACAACTTGCGGAAGATCGACTTCGTCGTGCTATCGACGGAATTGGAGCAATGATCAGGTCCTCTCCAAGTACCTCCATATGACTCCTAATATCCCAATCACCACCAAAGCAAAACGCTGCTCGACGTGTTTGAAATTCGAATACGCTATGATATTGCTCCCATTTGATCGGCAATAGCATATGGTCATACATGAGTTCTTTGTGAAGTTTTAACACTTCATACAAAGAGTCTCGAGTAATCCCAACGTGCGGATTATCTGGGTCGCTCCATAACGGGGATCCTGTACTATATAGTAACGGCAATGCGAAGTAGCTTGCGTTGGTAGGGTAAACAAGCGGATAAAGCAAATGATTACCATTTCGAAGCCGCCAGGTTTCAGTCAATAGCTCGTCGAATGTTGCGGGAATACAATCGGTAAGCGATCGGTTAATGAACATAAGTTGGTGATTACCTCCACACAGTGGTAATCCACATACCTTACCGTCGATTTTAGCGCCTTCATAACAGCTTGGCCTTACCTTATCCAACAAATAAGATAAGGGTGTATCTTCAAAATACGAAAATTCATTGGATTGCCACTTGGTAAAGTAGTCGTTTGGTCCGATGACAGCCATCTTCTGCTTTACGTCATCCTTAGCCCAAAGTGAGGGAAAATCCTCCAAGTATAGGTCATGCATTGTTGGACTGACGCGTACGTCCGCCAGGTTTTCAAGACCCCAATTTTTATAGGTTTCTTCAAATGTAGAATGTAGAGTAAGTAGCATTATTCTTTCGAGGGGGGGCGTATTTTCAGTAGACATATTGTTTCCGATATTATAAGTGTTGAGTTATAAATACTTGTAAGTTATGTTTAACAGATTGTAATATTCGGTCGCTTGCAAGTAACTTTCAGTCCAAATATTCTGACATACCTAGGCACTGTATTGGGTGTAAAGCATATCAATCTCTGCCCGATTAGGTAGCCCGTTAGTTGACCCTTTTGTCGTAATAGCACGCGATGCAAAGATTTGCCCATGAGTCAACGCTTGCCTATAAGTCTTCTCTTCTAATACTGCACTTATAAAACCGGCTACAAAAGCATCACCTGCACCCGTCTTATCGACAACTGCGCCAATGTTGAATGCCGGTTCCCATTCAATACTCTCTACGGACCTCAACCCAATGGTTGCTCCACCTTCTCCATGGGTAACGACCACCACTTCAACATCAAACTCGTACCACAATTGATGAATCAATTCGTGAGAATGCTTCGCCAGCCGCTCAGAACTCAATATCACAATATCGGCCGCCTGAATGAAACTCCTGTGGTAGTTATCTATGTCTACCAAAGCCTGCACATCGACTGCTACCGTCTTTCCCAGTGCCTTAGCTTGAGTCGCAACATGACGGCACCAGTTTTGAGTAGAGGTGAACACAAATTCACAATTTGACATAACTTCAAAAGCTTCCTGCTCGGGGTAGGTATAATTGTTCGCTAGCTTGGGATCATTAATACACTGTCGATTCCCTTGTTGATCAATCAAAACGATGGTTCGAGATGTCACCGGCCAATCTTTTCGAATATTTTTAGTCGACAAATGAAAATCGTTCACTTGGTTAAATACGATTTCTGCCAAAGGGTCTCTCCCCACAACCGAAGCAAAGTTGACATCGTGCCCCAGAGCGAGGACACCGCACGCGACATTAGTGGCAGCGCCACCAATGAAGTCAATTATGCCATCGATCGAAAAAAGGGTGTCACCTACGTTGATAGGGAAGTCGCAAACGTTTACTGATGTATCCAAGTTCAAGTCACCAAAGATAGCTATGCTCTTGTTTTCCATATGGATCTCCGTTTTAAAACTCAATCAAGTATTCCTAATACATACAGCGTTATTTGTATTCGAGCCTTAGCACCCAAGAGCTGAACATGGGCCACGTTAGCCTGATGTTACTTCCGCTACTTGGCACTAAACTAAACTGCTCATCCGAAAGAACAAATTCGTTCGTGCTTTGTGCAGCCAGATTAAAACCTTGAACAACTTCGTAACGTATAAATGCGGGTAACTCTGATGAACTAATGTTGCATATTACTTCTTTGCTGTTTGCACCCGCGGTAGTCTCTCTTTCGAACCAACAAAAAAATAGGTATTTTTCGTCTATCTCCGGTTCCGCGATTAACCACCAGGAGTACTGTTCATAAACACGATATTTTAACAGCATACTGTGTTGAAGGTCGGTTTTCAGAAGAGCATACAGGTCTTCAATGCGATGGTAGCCAGACAGGCAAACTCGATCCTCGCCCCATTTCAAACTACCGGGCTGGTTATTGCAGCGATAAATCCCACTCGAAAAATCCTGATTACCGAGTGTTTCATATTTAGGGCGATTACCAATCCCACCAGTGGAAAAGCGCGACAGAAAAAGTCTAAGTAGAAAGGTAGAACGTTCTTCTCTCATCGGAAGATCCATACCAAGAATCATCGGATGCCCTAAGTCATGGGTATCCACCGCTAGCGCCGGGGCACCAAGGCTGGGATCTCTTATGCTCAGCTGCGCCAATTTTGCATTAAACTTGAACATTTTTTCGATTTTATCTTGGTTTACGGAAAACTTAACTTCATCACCTAGAATCGTGATAAAGCCCGCTTTACGGTATCGTTCGATGTCCGTGCCCATATGGTCAGCTAACATGCCTGCCGCGGGGAATGCCTGCCTTGCACTGTTCGAAATGTCCAACAGCTGAGAGCAGGTCAACTGTTCACAGACAATCACTTCCTGACCATTTCTTAACGGCCGATTTCTAAATACATGGTCTTGATAATCAACGCGGAGAAAGTCAAATCCATATTCCCGGTGTACTTCTGGAAAAAGGTTAGTTAGGAAATCCATGGTCGGCTGATAGGAAGGAGTATCCAACGATTGAGGATCTGAACCATCATGGAAAGGTGAAGAATTTGGTTTCAGGTTGGTATGAAATTTAAATAATGAATGAAGTCCTATACCATGTTCTGACTGATCTTCACCTTCCAAATTACGATAATCCCAAACCGGATGGTTACGCTCATGGTCGTAAAGCTTAATTCCGGGCAATCCAATACCGTTCCAAGTATGGGGAACCATGGGGAAATACCCTTCCTGTCGGATCACGTCCCTAACCAGTTGATGGGCCGCATCCAGACGCTTAATGTCGGCTTGCGTATCCTCTAGTGAACCAATTGAAAAAATATCACAGGTTTTGGAGGCTAAATCAGCGATGTCTCTGACGTATTGTCGTTGGATCGTCTCTTGATACTGCTCTTCAACGGGCATGTCCTGGTAAAGACTCTGATAGTCCGGCGACCACCGCAACCACCTAAACAGTTCTGGACGATCAAAACTGAGTTTTGAAAATGTTGCCGTGTGAGGGGTCATGTCATATCCGACCGCTTTGTTTGTTAAATGACAGCAATCAATGAAGTATCGAAGCTGATCGTAGCGTGAAACCCCGATTGCTTCATAAAAGGAGTTGGTAACGTCATCCGAGATTATTTTAAAACTATCTTGTGCATACACAATACCAAATATACTTTGAAAGAATGGCGCCATATGAATGGCGCCCGCACGAAGGATCGGCAATAGTCGAGTGGCATCGATTAGGTTACCCGTTTGTTCCAGCTCAATATCTGTTGCTCTAACATTAAAAAAGCAGAATGAGGACTGATTCATCCAGGTCGGATCACTGCACGTGGCGACGGGTGAAGGAGGGCGACACCCGCGAAGTTTTTGGTCTTTATATAAAAGGCTAAAGAACAAAATCCCAGTGTATTGGTGCATGGCAAGACAGTCTCTTAACAACTTATCGGGTAAATAACCAAACCTTTTGTACTGTGAATAGGCCGCCTGAGTTTGATCAAAAATTCGTGTGCGCAGTACACAGGACAAATCTATAGCATTGAAAGCGATATCAACAAGCTTTCGCCAATAGGAGGGTAATTCTTCAGATAAATCAAGCCTGTCAATTAATTTCTCATGCTCAAAACATTTAATACTATCCACAAAATAATCACTCTTAATATTTATATGAGTTAGAAATTACGATTCAATCTATAACGCCTTGCTGATTAAGTCATACTGGATAGCATCCGCCCCGTCGGCTTGATTATTTTGAAGATCTAAGTGATCACAAAACTCTAGCCCATTCTGGTGACCTTCGTTCAATGTGTATCGGTGATAATGTCCTTTTAGCAGAAAACAATCCTTGCAATGACTCGGAATTGGTTTTGAATATTCTCGCGACAACCAATAATTATGGTATTCCTTAAAGTGGTCCTTTTCGGTAATCTCTTCGTACGACTCTTGCAGTAAGTTCCCAAAGAATCGACCGTCCCGTTGGTGAAGACCGCAGGGACTAAGATACCCTTTGTGATTAATATACAAAAGGTTAGTACCACAGTACTTATTCAACGTCTTATAAGGGTATGCGCAGAATTCTTTCAAGTTTACCAGAATACCTTCGTCCACTAAGTCAGACTCAAGTCTATTTCGCAGCTTCAGCCAATCCTTAACCTTTATATCGCCCATTTCGACCAATGGCGAAAATGTGATCTGACTGACACCAAATCCTAAGTAGTATTTTTTTACGAACTCCTTCAGTGACTCAAGTGTGTCGTTCGGAAAGATGATTTTGTGAACCGCTACTTGCAGATCCGCACGGCCATTGTTCCGAATGAGAATTAGCTCCCTTAGGTTTTCTTCTACTACGTCCAAGTCTGCCCGCACGCGCACTGCATTGAACACATCACGTCGATGGTCATCGATGGAAAAGGCAAACCAATTTACGCCCGACTTAATTAACTCCTGACTTTTCTTTTGATTGAGCAATGTGCCGTTCGTCACAATTGCGATACTGTGTGTGAATCGTTTCGCTTCGACAACTAATTTGTCTAACCGCTTGTTTACTAGTGGCTCACAATCACCTTGAAAGACAATATTGGTTATCGTCTTTTCGATTTTCTTCAAGGCAATAGCTAGATTTTGCGAGGAAAGGTCTTTAAGTTTTAGGTGGCCATTTACAGTGCAATTCGCTTCGCAAAAGTCACACGCTAAGTTGCATTTATTTGTCGGCTCTACTAAAACCGTTGATGGAAAGACATGCTTCGAATTCAATTAATATTCCTTTTTGGTTAATCCCTATTTACGCAATCTAGCCAACGCCGTTAACTTCACCACTACGCCTAACGGGTCTCCATACAAAAAAATTTTTAACTTATTTAACACTTATGTTAATTTGTTATTATTTACCTGTAAGTTGCTCAAAAAACCTAACCACAAAAATCCTTAAGCTAAATAGTCAGATAAAGCCCTGAACAATAAAAAACAAAATTCATGAAGAAGCAAATTCTTAGAATACTTATTTTACCTTGAATATTACACATATTTCCAGAATATCAATTAAACCCTATCTCCAATTTTATATTGCAAACTGAAATAGGTTAAAGAACACATCTCTACTTAAATATTCTTAGATAATAATTATATTTAGATAATTCAAGTCCAATCAATCCTACAAGATAGTTAAATTGAGCATATCGCCAAGATAAACAACAAATACAAATCGACTTCAGAATATTCAGTAAGTTTAAGTTAACTTACCATGCAACTAAACCTGAATATTAATTTTATTGGTGGAATTTGGTTATCGGTTGATTTCACGATTTGGCTATCTTCACAAGAAAAATATTACGATTATAAGTTTTACTTAAAAAATATTTTATTAAATTGACTTCAGTCAACATTGCTGTTGAATTTGCATTTAGAGCCGACTGCTATTGCCATAAAATACTATTTTTTTATCGGACTCGAAATATTTCACTAATCATTGGGCAACCCCCCCCAACAAGTAACAGGTGCCAAAAGTAGGATTTTCTCGTAATATTTTTTCAAGGAGATTTTGCATGAAAACATCAAAATACTCAGACGGCCAAATCATTGGCATACTCAAACAAGCCGAAGCTGGCACGCCTGTGCCAGAACTGTGCCGTGAACACGGCATGAGTTCTGCAACCTTCTATAAATGGCGAGCTAAATACGGTGGTATGGACGCATCGCTGATGGCTCGATTGAAAGAGTTTGAAGATAAAAACCAGCGACTGATGAAGAGTATGCCGAATAGCGACTCAAGTACGAAATCGTTCATGAAGCCCTGCAAAAAGGTGGTAAAGCCATCTCGGTTACAGGAGGTGGCGTTAAACGCGGTTGAACAGACGGGAGCCAGTATCCGACTTGCCTGTGATGCCGCGGGCATTAGCGAAACTTGCTATCGTTACAGTCCGAAACTGAGTGATAACATTGCTCAGATCGCCGATTGGCTTATTCGACTGATGCACAATCAGAAAAACTGGGGGTTTGGTTTGTGTTACCTATTTTTACGCAATATGAAAGGCTTCGACTAGAACCACAAGCGGGTGTACCGCATCTATCGAGAGCTAGAACTCAATCTCAGGATTAAGCCCAGGAAACGGATCGTTCGAGCAAAACCCCAGCCGTTGACCGTACCGGACGACATCAATGAATGCTGGTCAATGGACTTTATGCACAACCAGCTATCCGATGGCCGTAATTTCCGTCTCTTTAATGTGGTCGACGATTATAACCGAGAAGGTTTTGTAATCCCCCCTGAAATCAATAGCAGTCATATGTAGAGATTTCTCGTAAACTACGAATAGCCAGTTAATCTCCGCACCCCAACCCCCCTACCCCTGCCGCATCGCCAAAATAGCCTTCACATCCAATGCATCCCGATAGCGCACAAAATCAACAGTCTTTTCCCCAATCGCCAAAATCGACATCCGATCGGCCAACTCATTGCCTTGAACTCCCACATGGCCATTTACATGCAACACCTGAATGCGGTCTTTAATCTTTTGATGCAGGGCGAACATGGTCTGGATCAACTCAAGGTTTTTAATCTCCCCGCCGGGTTTTTTCCAGCCTTTCTTTTCCCAGCCCACGGCCCATTGGGTGACGCATTGGATGGCGTATTTGGAGTCGCAAAAGATGGCGATCGAATCGCTCTGCTTGAGCTCGGCTTCGGCCATCACCAACGCCTGGTGCAGGGCGTGCAGTTCGGCGGTGTTGTTGGTGCCGTTGGGGTTGTACAGGCCGTACCAGAGTTCATTGAGTTGGCCTTGGCGATAAACTGCTAAGCCCGATCCGGCTTTGCCGGGGTTTGGGTCACAGCCGCCGTCGGTGTAGATTTCAATGTCCAGGTTTAGGGCGGCAATTTCTTTGGCGGTGTAGGTTTTGACCGTGGCGGCGCTCGATTTTTTGCGCGCGGGGGCGCTCGGGCTGCTGCCGGTGGCGCTGGCCGCGGCGGGCGTGCTGCTGCCGCTAAAGGCGGCATTGGCTTCGGCCTGGGTTTTGAACGATTTGTATTTTGCCCCGGCAAACTTATCGATATGCTTTTTGCAGGTCGCCCAGTCGGTGAATACGCCGGTCTCTCGGCCTTGCCAGACTACATAATATTTAGTGGCCATGATCTACCTTCATAATTAATTTATATTTGCTTTGAGCACTTTTTAAACCCTGATCTAAAACTGGATCGCTACCCGAGAGTTGCCGTCAGCAGCTCAACTTTGGCCAACACCTCGCCATAGCGCAGGCTCTGGCAGGCGCCAAAACCGGGCACCGAGGCGCGCACGCGAAAGCGGGTAAAGAGCGGTACCGACACGCCGGTTAAGAAGCGGCTTTGCAAGGTGGTGCTGATCGCCACGTTTAAGCCCGCGGCACCGGCCTGCTGTTGTAGATAGGCCCGAAAGCCAACCAGATAGGTGTTCAGCTGATCATCGCTCGGCCAATACTCCGGTTCATAACGCTGTAACTGGGCAACCCGCTCGGCACAGACCGAACAATGGCCGCAGCGCTCTGGGACCTGCTGATCATCAAAATATCGGGCCAGATTGTTGTTTAAACAACGATCCAATTGAAAAAACCGCACCAGGGCGCCGATGCGCGCGATCTCTTTTTGCTCATTGGTGCTGAAATAGTCGCTCAAGGACTCAACCAGACCCGGCTGGTTCAGCGCCGCGCTGTTGACCTGATAAACCTCGGTCATCTTGCGGGTTTGCAGTTCAATCAGGTTTTGTTCCTGCAAAT
>Ga0209195_1000501_pt1 | contig 29687 bp, 31 predicted proteins | sample COGITO_mtgs_1004_3_FD_184788 | JGI IMG/M metagenome (GOLD analysis project Ga0209195, IMG submission 184788) | Pelagic marine microbial communities from North Sea - COGITO_mtgs_100420 (SPAdes) (version 2) | ecosystem: Environmental > Aquatic > Marine > Epipelagic ...
CCGCAACAACGTGGAGGAATGAATCCAACTCCCGCTACTACAGAGTAATCAGAAATGGTTACTTTTTTTTGCATTAAATCGAAACTAGAAGGGTTTAAGGATGTGTTTTTTATGTTTTAATTAGAGCTGTAGCTTTAATTGGTTGTGTTTTGCAAGTATTAAAAAAAATTATTAAATTTGATTTAATAACAAACTAAACAATTTATAAAATGAAAAAACTAATCACATTATTTTCAATTGCTATACTTTTTAGTAATTGTAATACAAACCCTAATTACACAAAAAATTTAGCAACAGCACAAAAACTTTTTGAGTTACACGGACAAGAAGATATAGAGGGGCAGCTGGCTTTAGTGAGCAAAGATATCGAGTCTAATACGTCAATGTATGGTTCTGAACCTGTTGGTTATAACCAATATGTAGGTATGCTAAAGGGGTATCACGCTGCGTTTGATAACATTAAATATACTGCTGATAATTGGCTTCCTGGAACTGGGGAAGATGGTTCTTTAGACGGGAGTGTTAGAACTTATGGTACTTGGACAGGAACAAATGTATCTACTGGAAAAGAACTAAATCTTAAAGGATACTGGTATATGAATTTTGATGACGAAGGAAAAATTATTGCTCAGGGAGATTTCTTTGATTTTGGAGGAATGGTTGACGCTGTATACCCTAAAAATTTAGTATTTGTTGAGGTTCAAGTCAAAAAAGGAAAAAAACAAGAGATGTTAGATTTATTGAATAGCGAACAAGGCTTACCAACTACAGCAGCATATGATGGATGTTATAGTTTAGAAATGTCATTTAATGATGAAACTAATACATTTCATTTAGTTGGAAACTGGGAAAGCTATGAAAAGTACGCAGCTTATCTTAATTGGAGACAAACAGAAGATGATTTCATTCCAAAGATGGTTCCTTTAATGAAAGGTGGTGCAAATGGCATTAAAATAATACAACCTAATTCAAGCTATCATTCTTATTAGATCAATATCAACTAATCAAATAATTCAATAACAAAAAAGGAATAATATGTATATTATTCCTTTTTCTTTTTTTTCAATGATCTTATTAGAAGTTTATTCCAATAACCCCAGTTGCATTAAAAACGAATGATTATCAAAATAGTCTTGTTCTTGTAAAACCTTTCCATCTTTCATTAAAACAAGTGTAGTTCCACTAATATCTACTTTTTTATTAGTAGCGGGAATTCCAAACATTACTCCGTCATGAGTTCCTTTAAAATTCCAGTGTTTAACTAATTTATCTCCTTGTGCAATAATATCTATAAAATTAAATTCAGCATCAGAAAAACCAGTTAAGTAGTTGTTGTAATACTCTCTAAAACCGTCTATACCTGTAATGTTTCCAGAAGCAGTAACAACTGTTACTTGCTCATCAAAACTATCAGTATTTATGGCATTACTGTCTCTAGTTTCAAAAAAAACGTCCCAAGCAGTTTTATAGGTTTTGATATTTTTTGCAACTTTTTCATTAGCTTTTAGAGCAGTGTCACAATTTTCACTAGGTGTTTGGTTGCAGCTTATACATGCTAAAATAGTAAAAGATATTAAAATTATTTTTTTCATGATTAGTGTTTATTAAAGTTTTATTTTGAATCTAAGTTACTATTTTTTAGTAAATAAAATTAAATATTAGTTGTTTTTTGCAATTTATAATAAAAAATTTATATTTGTTATTATTAATTAAAATCTTACAATATGAAAAAAATAGTTTATTTATTATTTCTTGTTACCTCTTTAGCTTTTTCTCAAGACATTAAATGGGATCCAGCTACAACATTTGAAGCTGTCTTTGACATAGATGCAGTTCATACAAGAGATGGAGTTAATTACGAACTTTCTGCTTCTGGAGATGCAGGTCCTTATGGGAAAGCCTATCTATCTTATGTTTTCACAAATCACAATAATAGTACAACTAGTGGAGAATTTACTGGTTTTGCATGGACTCAGATGGGCGAAGATATAGTGAAAGCTACCTTACAAGGCGTTTATAAAAAGGAAGGTAAAATTTTTAAAATGTATTCTTATGACAACGTTACAGATGGAAACACGATGATAGTTAGTGGAGTAGTAGATTTTGTCGCACAAACAATGAAATTTAAAGTAGCTCCTTTGAAGTAAATTACTATTCTTATTAGAATTATTAAGCCCCTTATCTAGGGGTTTTTTTTTGAAAGATATTTAAGACGTGTCACAGTTTTTTTTAAATCATCAAACAATATTGAGAGTTGTATTACCAATTTATAGGGTGAAAATCATTAAATTTAGTTTATGAAATTAATTCTTTTAATAATTTTATTCATAAGTTCGTTTTTTTGTTATTCACAAAAAATATATTCTGTAAATTATTCAAACCAAGCAGACGTCAAAGTTTTTGTTGTGAAATACATCAATCAAGCAGATTTAAATGTATTTAAAGTTCAATATGCCAATCAGGCAAATGAAAACAAAGGATTGTGGTATTTTGTTAATTATTCTAATCAAGCTGATAAAAAAATTTATTTTGTTGATTACTCAAATCAAAGTGATTTAAAAATATTTTTTGTTGATTACCCCAATCAAGCTGGTTGGAGAAATAAGGCAAAAAAACATCTATTATATTAAATATTTAATTTCCCTCTAGTTAAACTTGGGAGTACTTAACTGATATTTTTGTACCCTATAAATTAATTATATTTGATTAAAAGAGATCATGAATAAAACAGTTAAAAAATATTTTATTAGATATACATTAGAGTTTTTTGTTATTGTATTAGGAATTTCATTATCAATAATAATACAAGATAAAAGAGAGGATGCAAAATTAGATTCTAAGAGAGAACTAATTTTTAAAAGTCTTCTCAGTGAACTTGAATCAAATCAAAGTTATATAGCTTCAAAAAAGAAAGATTTTGTTAGAGAAATGGACTATGTAAATAAATTCTTAAATGATTCATTAACTAAAAGTAAAATAAAAGAATATCCAGAAAATTTATCTCCGTTAAACCCATTTTTGTCAGCAGTTACTTTTACTCCATCTTCTTCAATTTACAATTCTCTTATAAATGATGGAAGCTTCAATCTGATAGAATCCTCAACTCTTAAATCACTTATTGATGAAGTCTACACAACTAATTATAAATCTATTGTAGACAAAATTCAATTAGAATTAGAAATAGCGAACGAAGCTGATCGATTTTTTGCAGTAAATTATTCAAAAATTTACTCTAAAAATTTCTGGTTTCATGTGAGTGATGAAAAATTAACTAACAGTGTTTTTGAGATCATGAGAAATAACTACCGTTTTAGGGCATTAATGGTTCAAAAAATAAGTTATATGGAAGTTAAAATTGTTTCTATGGATAGATACATTAGAAAAGGAAATTCTTTAATTAAATTACTTAAAAAACATATTACAGATGAAAACTAAATCAATTAATTACATCAGTTACCCCCTCATTATAATAAGTATAACGCTTTGTATTTCTGGGATAAGGTGGTTAGTTAGTTCAGAACCCTGGATGTTAGATCAGGTTGCCAATGAAGAAAGATTACAAATGACTTTTGAGAATCTTTTTATAATAGATGGAAACTCTACATTAAGTACATACCTAATGCAGATTTATCGATTTTTAGGATTGTATGTATTAGGAATAGGGTTTTTATTACTCTCTTTTACACCTAAAAAATTCATGGAAATTCACATGGTTAGAGAACGTGTTTTAATTGTACTGTCTATTTTACTAGTATCAAATTTAATTATAGGTTATGTTTGGATTCCTTCATCACATTTTATTTATGTGATGTGGGGAGCAATTATGTTGTGTGTCTTTAGTATATATCATCATATTAAATCTTAAATAAATTACCTTATTCTAATCAGAAATTATGACTTCTAGGAATTGTTAGTGTATTTTTATTATTCCTTGTCTAAATATTGAGTATTGTACCTAATTTAGCTTTTGAAGATTAACTTTAGTTTATTAATGGTTGCAAGGAAATAAACACTATTCCTTCTTTTATTCTTGGATGAATTTTTCCTCTACCATTAAGGGTTAAATTTTCTAGAGATTTTTAATTCTAATTTGCAATCAATTTGCTATATTAGATCAACTAAAAACATATCATTATGAATCTTAAACAAATTTTAGCATTATTTTTATTTTCTTCTGTATTCATTAGCTGTGAAAAAAAATCTGAAGAAAAAAAAGCCGATATAAATTATATATATGAGGCTACTTATTTAGATACCTTTAAAATGGGTAATTCCAATTTGGTATTAAAAGTACAGCAAATGCATGAGAGCATTATTAAAAAGGATTATGAATCAGCAGGCAGTTTCCTTGCAGACAATGTAGAATTTCGTTTAGAAGATGGTTCTTCAATTGAAGGCAAAGAGAATTGCATGAAGTTTATGGTTGAAGGATATTCTTCGGTTGAAATTGAAGATTATAATGTAGCTGTAAATCTCGCAGTTACAGGTAATAATGGCGATGAATGGGTTCTACTTTGGGATAATGGTACTGTAACATCTGCAGATGGGGCATCAAGTTCCTTTAATTGGATGGAGTCTTTTCAGTTTGAGAATGGTAAAATTGTGATGATGAACCAGTTTTCTAAACCAAGAAATTAAAAACTTCATATCATTTAAAAACAAAAGAACTCTCTATTTAGAGAGTTCTTTTGTTTTTATAAAAAATTAACTTTGTTTTATTTTAAGTTCAATGTACAAGAATTATCTTTATTGGAAGTTCTATTTTAATTAATTAAATGGTTTTATTTTGAGTAAACGAGTTTGTGTAATAGGTGCCGGTCCATCTGGATTACCAGCAATTAAAAACATTAGTCATGCTGGAATTCAAGTTGTGGCTTACGATTATAACCATGATGTAGGTGGGAATTGGATTTATAATGAAAATGAAAGTCATTCAAGTGTTTTTGAAACTACTCATATAATAAGTTCAAAAACCTTATCTCAATATGAAGATTTTCCTTTTAAACCTGAAGTGTCGGATTATCCATCCCATCAAGAACTTAGAAATTATTTTCAATCCTATGCTAGGCATTTTAATTTGTATGATTTTATACAATTTAATACTTTGGTGAAAAGCTGTGTTAGACTGCCTTCTAATGATTGGGAAGTTACCACCCTGAAAAATGAAAATGAACATGTAGAAATTTTTACAGATTTAGTTGTTTGTAATGGTCATCATTGGGAGCCTAAGTATCCAAACTATCCAGGTAATTTTATGGGTGATTTTTTACATTCACATCAGTATAAGAAAGCAGCACCTTTTGTAAATAAAAAAGTATTGGTAATTGGGGGCGGAAATTCTGCATGTGATGTAGCTGTAGAAACTAGTCGAGTAAGTGCTAAAACTTCTATCAGTTGGAGGAGAGGGTATAGAATCATACCAAAGTTTTTAATGGGAAAGCCCACCGATGTTTTTGCAACAAAAATGACTTTTCTACCCATTTACCTTCGTAATTTATTGGCTGGTTTTATAGCTCATATTAATAATGGTTCTAACAAAATATACGGCTTACCAGAGCCAGATCATAAATTTGGAGCTACTCACCCAACTATTAATAGTGAATTATTATATAAAATAAGACACGGTAAAATACAACCCAAGACAGAAATTGACAGGTTTGAAGGCAAAACAATTTATTTTAAAGACAGCAGTAGTGAAGAATTTGACTCTGTAATAGCCTGTACCGGTTTTGAGTTGGCGCATCCTTTTTTCGATAAAAATTTTTTAAATTATACTGAGGGCCCCGTACCGCTTTATCTTAAGATGTTTCACGCAGAATATGATAACCTATACTTCATAGGGATGTTTCAGCCTTTAGGATGTATTTGGCCGGGCGCAGAACAACAAAGTATATTGGCTACATTAGCTTTAAAAGGTCTGTGGGAAAGACCTTCTAACATGAAAACTCTATGTGAAAGAGAAGTTACAAACCCGCACATGAAACAAATTAATACCAATAGACACAGAATAACTGTAGATTTTCATCAATTTTTAAAAGATTTAAAAAAACAGATTAAAAAGGTTAAAAAAACATAGGTGTGGTTACAGAAGATTTCCGTAAACAGCTCTGTTGAGTCGTATTATTTTATATCTTTTATCAAAATTAGATTTTGAAACTATTAAAAAATCTTCTTTTATTCCTGTAAGAACACTTAATTGTAGATTAATTTGATCTATGTATTGATTTTTAATTCGTTCATTTTGAATCTTGCTTAAATGATCTTTTTTAACGAGGTTATATACTTTTGAAAGCTCAATATCTTGTGGTTCTACCATTTTAATAATAGCGATTGATAAGCTGTCTAATTCTATAAATTTGTTTTTAAATCTAACACCGTTATCTAATAGTTTTATAGTTTTTGCATTTGCATACCTCTTTGCTACGTAGAAGATTACAACTAATATTATAATAAATACAGAAGCTAATATAATTTTTTCGGTAATATTTTGTGTGTCATAAAATTTGGTAATTACTTCTGTTTCCTTAGTAAGTTTACTTAGTGCAATTTTATTTATTTTTCCTTTGCTATTTAAAAAGTAAACATAATCTTCATAATAAATTGGGTTAACACCAAATACAAACTGATATAAAATAGGAGCTATTTTGTATCTTGTAATTGTATTATTTACGACATCAATTTCAAACAGTTTATTTTGTTTGTTTAATAAAAATAGATTTGAATCTATTTTGAAACTTGAATGAATTGGAAATATTAGATTTCTTAAAATATCGCCTAACTTTTTCCATTTTTTAGTATTAAAATTAAATTCCCAAATTTCATTATTTTTTTTGGTTAATGTTCTAGCTCCTTTTTCGTCTAGAGAGTTACCACCAAAAAAATAATAAGAATCGTTTAGAGTAAAACCTATTTGATCATTTATAACTGGAGGTATTTTAGAATTTTCAGAAATAGAGTAGCTTTGCCACTCTTTTGTAAGATCTTCAAAGTATATTAAAAAATTAGATAAAGTCCAGTATCCATATCCACCGTGCTTAAAAATAGTATCCTTTCTTACAAAATGATTACTTCCAATAAAAAAATTTACAATATCAGAATTATCAGTTTTATATAAACTATCATTAGAATTTAATTCAAATATATCACCCCCTCTTTGATGTAAAAATAATAACTTATTATTTTTTAAAATCATTTTAGGAGATACAGCATTATTGTTTTTTATTTTAACAGAGCTCGTAGTTTTTAAATTAGAAAGCGAAATTCGATGAATAGAGGTATTGGTTTGATAAATGAGTTGTTTATTGATAGAATCTAATATGATATCTACTGGAGATTGGCTTATATTATCAATTTGTGAAAACGAAATAAGTGGAAAAAAAAGTAAAAGCTTTAAAAATAATTTCATTGAAATGACATTAATTATTTTAATTTATTTATCTGATTTAGAGTGTTTTATTGTATATTTAAATAGTTTAAATGGAGGGTAATATTATTAATATTATTATAATGATATTAATAATTTACGATTTTTTTCGTTTATTTGTTAAGCTAAAGTATAATAATTATTTTTATAAAATATTATAATAGAGTGATAAAGAAAGTGTGAAGATTACTTTAGGGAGCAATACGCTCCCTTTTTTTAATATATATATTATTAGTACCTATAAAAACTAATGCATTTCTACCTCAATATCAAAATTTTTTAATTTTATGATTAAAATCAGATTTTCTCTAATTTGTTTAATATTCGCCTTCAATGCAAGTTCTCAGACTAAACAACCCATAAGTATAGATTCTATAAGTATAATTTATAATAAAAATTATAGATTATCTAAAAAATTATCTCCTATTGAATTCACTGATACTGCTCATGATTTTCTAAAGTTATTAGATACTCAAAGAAAAGTTTATAAATCTTTTAATAACCGAAAAATATCACAAAAAACTAAATTAGATATTAATCAATTGATTCCTTTTCGGGTTTTAACATACTTAGATTTGATGTTGTATGGTACTATTAAAAACAATATAGATTCTGTTCAATTATATAAAACAAAAATTTTATCATTAACTAAAGATCCTGGCCTTGTCGGAGAGTCTTTTGGGGTATCTGCTTATACATATTTAAATAATAATATGTACACTAAGGCAATTATTGATTTTCAAACGGCTTATAAATATTATAAAAATTCAGAAAAATTAAAGATACAATATAAACAAGTCCATGTTTTAGTTAACCTTATAAATGCACACATAGATATTGGTACTTTAGCACAAGCCACTACTACTTTTGATTTACTAAAAAAGACAATTAATAATTTCTCCAATCATCCTAGGCTCATAAATTTAAAGGAATTAATCAAGATTTTAAATGCTACAATTTTAAATGCTAAAGAAAATTACGATGCTGCTTTATTAGTTTTACAAACAGTTAAGGAAAACAATCTAGACAATCCTAATTTAAAAGAGATGTATTATGATGCTTTGCTTGATACATATAATGGTTTAGGAAATTATACTTTAGGAGAATTCTACTTGGATAAAATATATGCCTCAGAAAATAAACAATCTCCTGGTCTATTTAAAGATATTCATTACACAATTAATAAATTACAATATGCCATCTTTAAGAATGATACGAAGCAAGCTGATTTTTATTTTAATAATTTAAATAATGCTCAAAGTTCTTCTCTTTGGTATTTTCAAAGATTTTCAAAAGAAAAGACTATTAGTAATTACTATGCTTTCAAGAATTCTTTTAAGAAAGCCTTCAGCTATTTAAAGAAATCTGATAGTATACAAAATGCTGCGAATATAAAAAAAGAGAGAAGTAAATATGATATTCAACGTTATTATATTCAATTAAATGAGGAGTTAAATAAGATGAAGCAACTTAACCTAGAAAAAGATCAAATTCTTGTAACAAAAAGAAACCAATATTTAATGATAGGCTTTTTCATTGTTTTTGTTTTTGCTGCTATTTTTTTATTCATCAATGGAAAACGAAAAAAGAAGCAGTATCAATTGAAAGCTTCTTTAGAATCTCAAAAAACAATTTTAGAATCTAAAGAGAAATTTTTAGAAAACATGTCTCATGAAATTAGAACACCTATTACCTCTATTATAGGTTATTTAAATTTACTTTCCGAAGAGAATTTAGTAAATGAAAAAAGAGTTAAATACACAAACATAGCCATTAAGAATAGTAATAAAATGATTTCATCTATTGATAGTTTTTTAACTTTATTAAGATCGGAAAAGACATCAATTGTGCAAAATAAAAGAATATCATTCAATTTAAATGATTTTATCTTAGAGAGGTTAACGTATTATATTCCTGATTTTGAAATAAAAAAAATGAAACTTTACTACAAGGTTAATTTTAAAGATAAAGTTACTATTTCATATGATATAGAAAGCTTAAAAGCCATTATTAACAATTTGATTTCTAACGCTATTAAATATTCAAACTCTAATACTTCTGTTTTTTTTACATTTAATATTTCAGCCTCTAATCTAATTATTTCAGTTAAAGACGAAGGATATGGTATAGATGAAAAAGACAAAGAAAAGATATTTGATCGTTTCTATCAAACAAGCAGCAATAGATCAATTGGTGGATTTGGGATAGGATTATCTTTAATTTCTGAATTGGTAAAAAGACTCAGTGGAACTATAACTTTAGAATCAGAATTAAATAAAGGAAGTTTATTTAAAGTGAAGCTTCCCTACAAATTATCAAATTTTAATATAAATACATCTTCAGTTAATAACGATTTTAAATTATTAACTGATTTTAAATCTCTTGATGAAACATCCAATACTATGGAGAATTATCCTAAAGTTCTTATTGTGGATGATAATACAGAAATGGTTAGCTATTTAAAAGAGATTTTTTCTGATTTTGTAAATTGTACTTTTGCTTTCAATGGAAATGAAGCCCTAGCTAAAGTTAATGATACTAATTTTGATCTTATTATATCTGATGTAAGAATGCCCGAAATGAATGGTTTTCAATTCAAAAAAGAACTCAATGAAACTTCTCATTATAGAGAGATTCCTTTTATAGTAATGAGTTCTGTATCAGATACAAAGTCTAATAAATTTAAAACTGACTTAGGCATCAATGACTATTTAGAAAAACCATTTACAAAGAATGAAATAATCTCTAGAGTTCAGCTTTCTTTAGAAAGAACCCTAAATAGAAAAAAAATAGTAGGTGAAAAAATTACAACAGATTTTGACAGTAATTCAAATAGGTTGGTGGAGCAAATTAGAGAATGTATCATCTCAAACATAACAAATCCGGGACTGAATGTAAATATGTTAGCTGAAGCCTGTGGGTATAGTCAGAAAAGATTGAATGAAATTTTAAAAATTAAATTAGGTTTAAGTCTTGTAAATGTGATTTTAGAAGTTAAATTGTTAAAGGCTTATGAGTTTATAGTGAAAAATAAGTTTACTACAATTAAAGAGGTGATGTTTGCAGTAGGTATAAATAGTAGACCCTACTTTTACAAAAAATTTAATGAAAGATTTGGAATTAAAATAGGAGAACTAAAAAATAAATACTCACATCTCAGTTAAATGGATTTTTTGTTATTTAATTTAAATTTTCTAGAAAACAAAAAAACCAAAACAAACAAAATAGTGTTTTGGTTTTATTTTAGGGTGTAGAAATTAAATTTATTAAATATGTCAACAAATATTAAATTTCCTAAATCAAAAATACTATTTAGAATTAGTTTACATAGTATTTAAATAGTTTAAAACTATTATTTTTTTTATTCTTTTGTTACTTTTTTAATCTTTATATGTTCTCTTTTTTACATTTAGTTGTTTTAACCATTAATTTAAACCAGAGCAGAATTAATATTTAGCTGGTTTCGGGAAATTCTTCATAATTAATATATTTAATGAGTTTCTAATTCTGTAAATTAATTCTAAAATTTAAGCAATTTTTAATATTAAATGGTGTTGTAGTATTTGATATAAAACGATATATTTACGTCCCTAAGTTTTTTAACTTTTATGAAAATAGTAAAAAGTTTACTTTTATTTATTGTTATCTTCTTCTTCTTTTTATTAGAGGGTAAATCACAGGAGACACTTCCAATTTATTCAGATTACTTATCTGACAATGTATATTTAGTTCATCCTTCAGCAGCAGGTATTGGTAATACAGGTAAATTACGTTTTACGGCAAGGCAACAATGGGGTGGGGTAAAAGATGCACCTACATTACAAACACTAAGTTTTCACAACAGGTTTAGAGAAAAAGCTGCATTAGGTTTTATTCTTTTTAATGATAGCAATGGGTTCCATTCTCAAAAAGGAATTCAGGGTACATTTGCTTATCATTTAGATTTAAATAGAGCTTCCATTTTCAATCAAATATCGTTTGGGCTCTCTCTAACCGCAGTTCAGAATCAAGTAGATCAAACACAGTTCTTTGGAGATCCAACAGTAGCTTCAATAATTAGAAGTGATGGCTATTTTAACGCAGATTTTAGTGTAGCCTACCATAAAAAAGGATTTTCATCCTATTTTACGGTTAAAAATCTATTATTATCCGCAAAAAATAATCTTAACAATAGTTTAGAACCCTTAGATTTAAGAAATTATGTTCTTTCATTAGGGTATTATTTTGGTGAAAAACAATATTTTCAATTTGAACCTTCAGTGATGATTCAACTTAGAGAATCTACTGGAGAAAGAATTGTTGATTTTAACTTAAAAGCATATAAAGATTTTAACAAAGCACAGTTATGGGGAGCGCTATCTTATAGAAGAGGGTTTGATGCTAAACCAATTGAAGATTTGGTATATATTACTCCTATTATTGGTGTGAACTATAACAAATGGATGTTTTCTTATACTTATACTAGACAGATGAATGATATAGTTCTTACTGATTTTGGTTTTCACCAAGTTTCCATTGGAGTCAATTTATTTACAAGAAAACCTAGAGCAGCTGCTTGTCCTAACATAAACGCTTCTTTTTAAAATTCTTTACTTAGAATTTCTACACTATAATTATTTAATAATTTAGATAAAACTTTAGTGTCTTTATTGCTGAAAAACTTATGGGTAGTCTTACAGTTTTCATTTGTTTGAGCAATATTAAATTTTTCTAATATTTTTTTTGTCTGTCTAGCAACTGCAAAACCAGCATCAATAATTTTTATATCATTGGTTACTATTTTGCGAATGGAAGGTATTAGATACGGATAATGTGTGCAACCCAAAACTAGAGCATCTATATTTTTTTCCATCATAGGATTCAAATATTTTTTGAGTAAAAACTCAATTTCTTTAGATTCTATCTCACCTTTTTCAATTAAATCAACCAGGCCATCTCCAACTTTTTCTATAATTTTTATATCACTTTTTAAGTTAGCTGATGTTTTTTCAAATAGATCGCTTTGTATAGTTCCCTTGGTTGCTAAAACACCAATATTATTTGTTTTGGTTACTAAACTAGCTGGCTTTATTGCGGGTTCTATACCTATAAAAGGAATGGTATATATTTCTCTAAGAACTTTAATTGCATTTGTTGTGGCTGTATTACACGCTACAACAATTATTTTTGTATTTTGATTTAGAAGTATTTCTGTATTTTTTACACAATATTCAATAATTCTATTTTCTGTTTTGTCACCGTATGGCGCATTTTTACTATCAGCCAGGTAAATAGTGTTTTCATTAGGTAAAAGTTTATGAACTTCCTTCCAGATAGATGTACCACCTATGCCAGAGTCAAAAAAACCGATTGGATTCTCTTTTATAGAGTTCATAGTTATCGTAAATAAAAAATCCTACTAGTGAAGTAGGATTTTTTTGTGAAACAATGTTATTAATTAATTTTGCACTGGAGCAGTTGGTTGCTTTACATCTGCCAGTAATCCTAGTTTTTCCTTTACAGCATCGTATAAGTCTTCACCATCAGAAACTAAAAGTCCTCTTCCAGCAGAAGCATCTATTACGTAAAGAATTTGTTTTGCTTTAGCTACATCATTAATAGCTTTCCTAGCCTTAGCTATAATTGGAACTAACTTATTATTTTGTTTTTCTTGAATATCTTGGTAAGCAGCTTGTTCTGCTTGTTGTATTCTTGAGTTGTCAACTTGAACTTCTTGAGCTCTTTGTTTGTTAGTATCTTCAGTCTGTTGTGCTTGTTCTGCAGTATATTTTTTAATTTTATCATCAAGCTTTTTCTTCATACCATCGATATCATCTTTGTAGGTCTTGGTTATCTTAGCCAATTCTGCTTGTAAAGCTCTTGTTTCAGGCATGTTAGCAATTACTCTCTCATAAACAACGTGCCCAATTTTTTGTGCATTTACAACACCACTCATCCCTAAAGTTAAAAACGCAACTAATAGTAGACTCTTCAATTTTCTCATTTTGTTAATTTTAATTATTATTTTAATCTTTCTTTTCTTTTTGCTTTCTGATAGCGTCTTTTTTTTCTTTTAATACTCTTCTTTTTTCTTCTATATCTGCAATTCTTTTCTTTCTAGCTTCTTCTATTTTTTTCTTTTTGGCTAAACGTAGCTCTTCTTTCTTTTTAGCTGCAGCTTCCCGGTCTTTAATAGCCTTCTGTTGTCTGGCTGTCAGTTCTTTTTTTGGAGCTCTTTTTTTAGCTTTTTTCTCTTTGTTAAGCTTAATTTTACGTTCTCTTACGATTTCATTGAGAACAAAGTCGCTAATATCGTATTTATTATTGGAATATAACATGACTAAATCACTAGATTTATCAAAAACAAAATCATATTTTCTTTTTGCCACAATGTCTTTGAGTGAATTGTAAACTTGATCTTGTATAGGTTTAACAAGTTGTTTTCTCAATAAAAACATATCGCCATTAGGTCCAAAATATAAACTTTCCAACCTTCTTAGTTCCTCTTGTTTTAGTAAGATTTCATCTTCTTTTTCCAAAATGAGATCATTTGTTAAAATTGCTCTTTCGTTAGCTAAATCTGTTTTTGACTTTTCTATAAATCTGCTCAATTTATCTAGAGAACTTCTCCATTTAGTTACTTTCGAATTCAATGTATTTTGTGCCTCAAGGTACTCTGGAACATTTTCTAATATATACTCCATGTCTATGTAGGCTATTCTTTGAGCTTTTTGTGCTGTTATATGCGAAACACTCAAAAGGAATAGATACAGAAAGACATTCAATATAATTTTTCTATGTTTTAAAAGTATCATACTCTAGATTAATATTAAATTCGATTCTTTAAAATTGTTGACCAATTATAAAGTGGGTTTGCCATCCAGATTTTATATTAGACCCTGGAAGAGGATCAAAACCGTGGGCAAAATCAATTCCTAAAAGACCAAATGCTGGCATAAAAATACGTATACCTAAACCAGCAGACCTTTTTAGGTTAAACGGGTTAAAGTTAGTAAAATTGTCATAAGAATTACCAGCCTCTAAAAATCCTATTGTATAAATTGAAGCTGAGGGCTTGTCTGTGATAGAATATCTTAATTCTAATTGAAACTTATTGTAAATAGTTCCACCTTCAATTGAAGACAATCTATTATTTTCATATCCTCTTAAACCAACACTCTCTCTTCCGTCTAATTGAAATTGAGCTATACCATCTCCACCTACGAAGAAACGTTCAAAAGGAGTGCTTCCTAATTCACTGTTATAGAATCCGAGGTATCCCATTTCTGCATTGGCCATCAATACCAATTTGTCTGTGAAACCATTATACCACTTTCCTTTGAATAATAATTTATAGTACTCTAGCCATTTAAATCTTTCCGCAGGTTCTAAACTCTGGTAATCTGTATTGTTAAAAAGCGAATAAGGAATAGTTGCTTTGGCACTAATACTAAAGGTAGATCCATAGGTAGGAAATATTAAACTAGGACCCGCAGAATTTCTACTTAAGCTAATATTATAGGCTAGATTGTTCAAGTCTCCATCACTTAGAATATCTGTTCCCACTCTAAACTGGTAGTCATCTAAATTAAAACTTTGATAACTAAATGTTTGTGATAAAGTAAAAAAGTCACTAGGCCACGTTAATCGCTTTGCAAGCCCAATAGAAGCACCTCTAATACCTAGACTTCTACTTTTATCTACATCAAAAGTTCGACGATCTAATTGAAATTGTTTAGAAGAGTATACAGAAAAAGACAATGATTGTGGTTTTTTACCTCCAAACCATGGCTCAGTAAAAGAAAAACTATAGGTATTAAAAGTTCTACTTGTTTGCAACCTTAATGATAATGATTGACCATCTCCCATAGGAAGTGGTTTGTATGCTTCTTTTTTAAATAGATTTCTTATAGAAAAGTTATTAAAAGACAATCCTAATGTTCCAATAAAAGATCCACCACCATAACCTCCTTGAAGTTCTATCTGGCTTCCTCCTTTTTCTATCACTGAAAATTCTATATCTGCAGTTTTATCTTGATAATTTGGTTTTACGTCTGGTGTTACGTTCGTGTCAAAGAAACCTAGCTGACCAATTTCACGAATAGATCGGATGATGGCATCTCTACTGAATAATGAACCTGGTTTTACTCTTAATTCTCTAAATACAACAAAATCATTGGTTTTATCGTTTCCAACAATACTTACTTTATTTATTGTAGCTTTTTCATCTTCTCTAATTCTAACTTCAACAGTTATAGAATCATTTACAACTTTAGTTTCTACAGCATTAACAGATGAAAATAAGAATCCACTGTTTTGATATAATGTTTGAATATCTTCTGATGTTGGGCTCCCGTCACCTGTAATTCTTTCCTTTAATACAGCTCCATTGTATACATCTCCTTTTTCAATCTTTAAAAGGGTATTTAGTTGTTGATCTGTATAGCTCTTATTACCCACATAAACGATGTCTCCAAAAATGTATTGTCTACCTTCTTCGAGTTCAATATCTATATTAATTGTATTGTCATCATTCCATGAAATAGAATCAGACAATATTCTAGAATCTCTATATCCTAATCTACTGTAGGTATCTAGTATACTTTCAAGATCTTCTTTGAACTCATCATCTATGTATTTAGACCCTTTCCAAAACCTACCTAAGAATTTCCTTTTGGTATTGCTCATTGCAGCCCTTAATTTACCATCTTCTAAAGCTTCGTTACCTTTAAAATTAATATTCTTAATCTTAATTTTGGACCCTTTATCTATAAAAATTCTCATATTTACAGAGTTGATGTCTGATGAATCTAGTCTAGTATTTATATTTACTTTGGTCTTTAAGAATCCTTTATCTGTATATTTTTTTCGGATGTAGTTTTTAGTAGTTACAATCAAATTATCTGTAACCATAGCTCCTGTTTTCAGTTCAGCTTCAGTTTTTAATGTTTTTGACTTATTTTTTTTAATACCTGCAATGCTAATTTGGTTTAGCTGAGGAAGTTCCTTTACGTCAAATTCTAAATAAATGGTGTTGCCATCAACTCTTAATAGATAAACCTCAACAGTTCTAAATTGCTTACTTTCATATAGCTTTTTGATGGCGCTTGTTAATTTATCCCCAGGTAATTTTAGGGGTTGTCCTATTTTAAGTCCTGTAAAAACTTTAACAGTAGACTCTGTGAATTTTTGTAAACCAGTTACTGAAATACCTCCAAGAATATATTCCTTGCCTTTCTCATACACAATATTTTTTTGTACTGTAATAGAATCATTTTTTACTGTAGCAGAGGAGCTATTAGTATCTTGTGCTTTAGAGGGGATAGCTAATAAAACAAGTATAATTGTAAAAAAAATTGCATTATAAATAATACTATTCTGTAATTGTAATCTGATCGCTAGTTTTTCCAAATCTTCGTTCTCTATTCTGATATTCTATAATAGCATCATAAAAATGCTCCTTTCTAAAATCTGGCCAAAGTATATTAGTGAAATATAATTCGGCATAAGCCATTTGCCATAAAAGAAAATTGCTTATTCTTTTTTCGCCGCTAGTTCTTATCATTAAATCAACGTCGGGCAAATTAAACGTATATAAATGATTATTTATAATTTTTTCATCTATTTCTTCGAGTGTAAGTTCGTTATTAACAACTTTTTTAGATATGTTTTTAATAGTATTAACAATTTCTTCCCTGGCTCCATAGCTAAGTGCTAGTGTTAATACTATTCTGGTGTTGTTTTTAGTTTTAAGGATAACTTCTTTTAATATTTTTTGTGCAGTCTTAGGAAGGCTATTAATATTTCCAATACTATTAAACCTAACCTCATTTTCCTGTAACGTGTGCAGCTCCTTATTAAGTGATTTAATAAGTAACGCCATCAAAGCATTAATTTCTACTTTAGGTCTGTTCCAATTTTCAGTTGAAAAAGCATACAATGTAATGGCCTTAGTTCCAATTTGTGCAGCAGCTTCAATGGTTTCTCTAACAGCAGTTATGGCATTTTTATGACCAAAAATACGATTCATACCCTTGTTTTTTGCCCACCTTCCGTTGCCGTCCATAATCACGGCAATGTGCTTTGGTATCCTGTCAGGGTTAATGAGTGTTTTTTTATCCATAGTTCTATCTTTGGTCTGCAAAACAGGCAGGTCTACCAAATGTGTATACTAATGAAATTCCAGAAAACATATACCAATCATTTGAAGTACCTCCAAAATCTAATTCTGAAAATCTATTTGTTGAATAATCTAATTCATCTGTAAAAGTGTAACGAAATGTAGTTTCTATTGCAAATGCAATTTTCCCATAAACTTTAGTTTTGAAACCTACTCCGAATGGAATGGACACAGATGTATTTCTTGTGAATTTATAGCTTCTGTCAGGGTTTTGCAGTCTAGGAGTTTCATAATCTACTGCTGCCATTTGTAATAAAATATATGGAGTGCTGGTATGGTCTCTAGAAGACAAATCGTATTCGTAAAAATTATATTCTATACCCACTGCAAATTCATTTATTGAGTTTTTAAAACTAAAACCTCTTCGTTGTCTAATAATATTTTCAGAATCAGCATCATTTCCTGAGAGAGAAAAATAACTGAAATTTCCTCTAATTGCTATCCTGGGATTTAAGTTATACTTGTACAATATTGCTCCTCCAGTATTATTTGGTCTGATATAATTGGTAGGCCCAACATCTCCAACATAATTAACTCCACCTACAAAAAAACCAATTTCGTTTATTTGTGATAAACAATTGCTTGAAACACAAATAAATAATAACAAAATTAAATGCTTTTTCATCCTTAAAAATAGCTCGCAAATATAAAAAAATCTATTCGCTTTATAAAGTTAATAGGTAAGTCTTTTTGAATAACTAGATTTTTGTTTTTTTATTGTTTTTTTCTGGCTAAATATTAGATTCGTTTCTTGTATCTTCTCCCCACAAAAGTTTAGTTCTTAATGTAGAGAAAAAAGATTGGTTTGAAGGAATAATACTCTTAATCATGAATGAGGACTTTTCAATGTAAATTTTTGTTTCTTTTGGAACAGAAGTAATTCTTGAATCTAATGATATTAAAAAACTTTTTTCTCTAGATTCAACTTCCAGTTGAATGCGGGTATCATCTGGAATCACCATAGGTCTTGCATTAAAATTATGAGGAGCTATTGGAGTAATAATAAAGTTCTTGGAGTTAGGAGAGATAACGGGTCCATTGCAACTTAAAGAATATCCTGTAGACCCTGTAGGTGTTGCTATAATTAGCCCATCAGACCAATAATTAGTCAAGTATTCGTTATCTAGAAAGGTTTTTACACCTATCATAGAAGTTGTATTTTCTCTTGCTATAGTAATTTCATTCAAAGCAAAAGGGAGTTCACTTATAGATGAAATCTCTGGACTTGTTCTTATGCTTAGAAGAGTCCTTTCCTGAATTTTATATTTTTTTGCAATCAACAAATCAATAGACTTTTCTATAGAGTCTTTTTGAATATTTGCTAAAAAACCGAGACGACCAGTATTAATTCCTAAAATAGGAATATTTAAATCTCGTATATATGTTATGGCTCTTAAAATAGTTCCATCTCCACCTATGCTAAAAAAAACATCAAAGGAATTATTTAAGTCATTAAAACTAGTAAAAGTTGCAAATTTTTTTGTGAGATAATTATGTTGTTTAAGAATATCATAAAAGTTTTTTTCGAAAAAAACAACTACATTATGTTTCTCTAAAGCTTTTAAAAGAATGGTTATTTCTTTTTCTGCATTTACAGAATAAATTTGACCGAAAACAGCTACTTTTTTTATCATTACATGTCTAGGTATTTCTGTAAGTAATCAGATCTATCTTTCAAATCTTGAAGGTAAAAATCATCTTTGTGTTCTGAAACTACATTGTAATTATATCTTCTAAATGTTTGGATTATTTCGTTAATATCTTCAGAGTTAATTTTAATAGTAGCCTGGGAGTTATCGGAGATGTCTAATGAAAGATAAAGTCCAAGAACTTTTCCTCCATTAATTTCAATAATCTGGCTTATTTCACTTATAGAAAAATCTTTTTTGTTTTTTTCTACAATAATTATAATTCCTTCATTAATTAAAAAAGGACTGGTGCAAAATAAATCTAGTATATCACTCAATTCATAGTAGCCTAAGTACTTTTTTTCATCATTTAATACAGGCAGTATGTTAGTCTCATTATTAGTAAATAACTTAATGAGGTTTAACACAGTTGTATTTTCATCAGCATAAAAAAAGTCAATTAAATGAGAATATTCTGAAATGGTTGAGGTTTCATCTTCGATAATTTGAAAATCAGTTTCAGATAAACATCCAATAAGCTTGTCATTTTCAACAATAGGAACATGAGTAATGGGAAGTCTTTTACAAATATCAATGGCATTTTTCACTGAACTCTCATGAGTTAAGCCTGTTATGTCATTAAGTATGTATTCTTTTACATTCATACCTTACGAATATAGTTTAAAATCATTTAATGCCGTACTTTTGTACTTTATTTGAAACTAATGACAAAGTTAAGTGTAAATATTAATAAAATAGCAACATTACGTAATTCAAGAGGTGGAGATGTGCCTAATTTATTACAAGTTGCTGAAGATATTCAAGAGTTTGGCGCACAAGGAATAACCATACACCCAAGGCCAGACGAAAGACACATAAGATATCAGGATGCTTTAGACTTAAAACCCAAAGTAATTACAGAGTATAATATTGAGGGAAATCCAATACGTAAATTTATGGATTTAGTCCTGGAAGTAAAGCCAACTCAGGTAACACTAGTTCCTGATGATATCAATCAAATTACCTCAAATGCAGGATGGGATACTGTTGCGCATCTATCGTATTTAAAAGAGGTGATTAGTGAATTTAAAAATGCTGGAATTAGAACTTCAATTTTTATAGATACAGATCTTAAATTAATAGAGGCAGCTGCTAAAACCGGAGCAGACAGAATAGAGTTATATACAGAGTATTTTGCAAGCGAATATGACAAAGGCAATGTAAAAGCCATAAAACCATATGCTCAAGCCTCAATTTTAGCCCATGAACTTGGATTAGGTATTAATGCTGGACATGATTTAAGTTTAGATAACATAGAATTCTTTAAACAAAATATCTCCAATTTAGCTGAGGTCTCTATTGGTCATGCATTAATTTCTGAGAGTCTATATTTAGGACTTCAAAATGTAGTAAATATGTATTTACATAGACTTCAATAACATGCAAATATTACATTCTAAAATTATTGGAAAAGGAGCTCCTTTGCTCATTCTTCATGGATATTTTGGCATGAGTGATAACTGGAAGTCTTTAGGGAATAAATTCGCTGAAAATTTTCAAGTTCACCTAATAGATCAGCGAAATCATGGTAGAAGTTTTCACGAAAATGATTTTAATTATGATTATTTAGCTGACGATTTAATTAGATATGTAATCCATCATAATTTAAAAAAGATAGTATTGTTAGGTCATTCTATGGGGGGGAAAACTGCCATGTTATTTGCAGTAAAATATCCAGATTTTGTAGATAAATTAATTGTTGCTGATATTTCACCAAGATATTATCAGCCCCATCATAATGAGATTTTAAAAGCGCTAAATTCAGTAAATTTTACCATCCAAAATACAAGAAAACTAGTTGATCAAAAAATCGCTGAGCTAATACCTGATATGGGTGTTCGTTCATTTTTATTAAAAAACGTGTACTGGAAAGAAAAAGGGATATTAGAGTACAGATTTAATTTAAAATCGCTCACGGAAAATAATATAGAGGTAGGAAAAGAACTGCCTCTGAATACCTCTTTCAAAGGAAATGTTTTATTTATTTCAGCTGGTGATTCAGTATATATAAATAATGATGATCTTTCTTTAATAAAATCTCACTTTCCAAACTCATCAGTAACCATTATGTCTGATGTTGGACATTGGTTGCATGCAGAAAAGCCAAACTTGTTTCACAAGCTTGTGATTAATTTTATTTTTTAGATAATAAGTCTCTTATTTCTGCTAATAATTCTGTTTCTGAAGGCCCTGGAGGTGAAGCTGGTGCTGGAGGAGCTTCTTTTTTCTTCATAGCATTTATTGCTTTGATGATAACAAACATGACAAAAGCAACGATAATAAAATCTATAATGTTTGTTAAAAAATCACCATACAAAACCGCTACTTCAGAAATATTATTTGAAACATCTTTTTCTCTAGCAATCCATTTTAAATCTTTAAAATCAGCTTTAAAAATTAGTCCTACTAGTGGCGATATTATTCCTCCAGTAAATGATGTTACTACTTGTTTAAAAGCAGCACCCATAACAAAACCGACAGCAATATCAACCAAGTTACCTTTTACTGCAAACTCTTTAAATTCTTTTAGCATTCCCATATTAAATATTATTTTAGAAGAATTACAATTTAAGAAAATGTTAGGACTTTAGCAATCTTTTTATTCGTTGGGAAATCATGGTTAAAATTTCGTAGGATATGGTTTCTGATACGGAAGAAATAGTTAAGATGTCTTCTTGAGTTTTAAAAATAAAAACATCATCTCCTTCTTTACAGTTAATGTCAGTAACATCAACCATAATCATGTCCATACACACATTACCAACAATTAAAGCTTTCTGATTTAGGATTGTTACAGATCCATTTCCATTTCCTAATTTTCTTGACAAGCCATCTGCATGACCAATAGGAATCGTTGCAATTTTTGTAATTTTTTTTGCTACAAAGGCTCTATTATATCCAACAGTTTCTCCCTTTTTGACAAAATGAGTTTGAGAAATAGTAGATTTTAAAATATGTGAATTTTTTAAATGTGAAGTTTCTGTTTTATCATTTCCAAAACCATATAAACCAATGCCAATTCTCACCATATCAAATTGAGCCTCTGGATAGTTTATAACGCCAGATGTATTCAGTAAATGAGCCATTGGTGTGTAATTTAAATACCCACAAACCTCATGAATAATTTGTTTAAAATTACTGATTTGGTATAAAGTAAAATCTTGCTCATTAAGATCTTCGCTGGCTGCCAAATGAGATAGAATAGATTTAATTTTAACATGTTTAGACTTTCTAATAGAACCCATAATAGATGGAATTTCTTCTTTAGAGATTCCTAATCTATTTAATCCTGTGTTGAACTTTAGGTGAATAGGGTAGGCTATGAGTTCTTTATCTTTTGCGTATGCTAAAAATGCAGTTAATGTTTTTAGGTTGTAAATACTAGGCTCTAATTGATTTGAAACAATTTGATCAAAATTTTGAATTTGTGGATGCAAGACTAAAATTGGAGTAGCTATGTCTGCAACTCTTAATGCTTCTCCTTCATGTGCATAGGCTACAGCAAAATAATTTACTTTATCACTTAAAAATGAAGCCACTTGAACACCGTCACTTCCATAGCCAAATGCTTTTACAACAGCTAAAACTTTTGTTTTTTGATGTAGTTTATTCTTAAAATAATGTAAGTTGTGTTCTATTGCTTTTCCATCAATTTCTAGAACTGTAACATGGTTATTCATAAAATTATTTAGGACTAATTTTAGAATTTTTTTGTGAAGTTTCTTTTTCTACTTTAGAAATTTGTGCTTCAAAAAATGCGGCTCTACTTAGAGGTTCATATTCTTGAGTTTCTCCTAAAAATACTACAGAATCGTTGGCTGATTTTCTAAAACTATAATTAGCTAAGTTTCCTGTTCTAGTGCAAACAGCATGTACTTTGGTAACGTATTCTGCAGTTGCCATTAAAGAAGGCATAGGGCCAAAAGGATTTCCTTTATAATCCATATCTAAACCAGCTACAATTACTCGGATACCTTGATTTGCTAAATCATTACAAACAGTTACAATTTCATCATCAAAAAACTGAGCTTCATCTATACCAACTACATCAACATCATTGGCAAGTAACCTTATGTTTGATGCAACTGGAACAGGGGTTGATCGAATTTCATTTGCATCATGAGACACCACGCTTTCATTATCATACCTAGTGTCAATAATTGGTTTGAAAATCTCAATTCTTTGTTTTGCAAATTGAGCACGTTTAAGTCTTCTTATCAACTCTTCTGTTTTTCCAGAAAACATAGAGCCACAAATAACTTCTATCCAACCAAATTGTTCTATATGATTTACTGTATTTTCGAGAAACATTTTGTAATTTTAGGCTTCAGTAAGTTTGTTATTCATTTAGTTACAATGTAGGCAAATTTATTGAAAAATGACATTAAATAATAATTTAACAAAACAACTTATGCACAAAAAACTCGCAGCAGACCTCACCAGTTTAGCTCACAGTATTTTACAAATGAAAAACAAGGAAGATGTTTTTGCTCTGAAAACTAAAGCGCATGAAGTATATGAAAAATTAGCTGTGTTAGCATTTGTTGAAGAGTATATAAACAATACTCCTAATCCAGATCATACAAAAGAGGAGTTAGTTGCGATGGTTAAGAATGCTACTGATTTAATTGATAAGGAGTTGCCTGAGAATGCTACAGAACAAACACTACAAGAAGAAGTCATAGAATCTTCTGAAAGTATTGAGCAAGTAGTTGAAAATAATTCTTCTTTAATAGAAGAGATCGTGTCTAATGAGCAAATTGATGAAACTACCAAAGATCATCCAATTAAAAAATCTTTTGACTTAGAAACTGATGATTTGTTTTCTCAAACAGGAGATGATCTAGAACCAGAAATTAAAGAAAATACTCATATTTCTGAGGGTTTACCAACCCTAGAGGATGAACTTAAAGATACTATTTCTGCAGATATAGTTTCTGATTTATTTGAAAATGCACAAAAAAAATCTTTAAATGATAAATTGCAAGGTGATATCCAAATTGGATTAAATGATCGAATTGCCTTTGTGAAAAATTTATTTGGAGGAAGTCAAGAAGATTTCAATAGAGTTGTTTCTCAATTAAACTCATTTAAAACTCAGAAAGAAGCTAAAAAATTTATTAATAAAATGGTAAAGCCAGATTATGATTGGACTGATAATGAGGAGATAGAAGAGCGTTTCATGTCTATAGTAGAACGAAAATTCTTAGCTTAGAATTTGTATTTAAACCAATGCACTAGTTTTTAAAAATTTCAAAAATTAAAATATGAAAATAGAGGTTTCTAACGGAGAAATTATAGACAAATACACCATTCTAGAAATTAAACTCAACAAAATTAAAGATGCTAATAAAATCATAAATATTCAACATGAATACAATACATTAACTCCTGATGTTGATGCTATTTATAGTGCTTGTAAAGACAGTGTTCAGCTAAAAAAACTTCATAAAAATTTGTTAGAGGTAAATAAGAAGCTATGGAAAATTGAGGATGATATTAGAGAATGCGAGAGGGCTAATGATTTTGGTCAACTATTTATAGATTTAGCCAGGGCAGTATATTATGTTAATGATGATCGTTCTGATGTAAAAAAAGAAATTAATGTTTTTACAGGATCTGATTTAGTTGAAGAGAAATCTTATGAAGAATATAAATCTAAATAAAATGAAAAATATCTTTTTGCTTTTTTTAACCCTAATATTTCTTGCTGGATGTAAATCTACATTTGTAATTCCAAGTTTTGATTCTAATGATGTTCCACAAAATCCAAATTATAATTTAGAGTCTTCCTGGGCAGTTTTACCTTCAAAGTATACAGATGAATTTAAAGAGTTTGCATCAAGTCAGTTAGATACATTAGAAGCAGATGTTTTTTATGTGTATCCGACTTTAAATACAGACAAAGAAGATACTCGATGGAATGTTCCTTTAGATGACTTAGAACAGAATGATAAAGTTTTAAACAAAGCAGTTTTATACCAAGTCTCTGCATTGGCACTTACAGGTAAAGTTTATGTCCCATTTTATCGGCAAGCCCACATTCGTTCTTTTAAAAAGTTTAATGAAGGAGGAAAAGCTGCTTTAGAATTAGCCTATGCAGATGTTAAAAAAGCCTTTGAAGTTTTCTTAAGCAAATATAATAAAGGGAGGCCAATAATTTTATTCAGTCATAGTCAAGGAACAAGACATACCATGAGATTAATTGATGATTTTTTTGATGAAAAAGAATTACAAAATAAGTTAGTTGCTGCTTACATTCCAGGTATTGGTGTTAAACCAACTTTATTCAAAACTATCAAACCCATGACAAAACCAGATGAAACTGGCGGATTTGTGTCATGGAATACTTACAAGAAAGGATATTACCCTAATGATAAAAATTGGTACGATGGAAGTGTAACTTCCAATCCAATAACTTGGGATGATTCTAAAATAACCACTTTAGAGCAACACAAAGGGTTTTTATACACCAACAAAAAAATCTATGATCAAGCACTTAAAATAGAAATTTCTGATGGTCTAGTTTGGTCTAGTAATCCTAAGTTTCCAATGAGACTTTTTATGTCTCCAATTAAGAATTATCACTCTGGAGATATAAATTTATTTTGGCAGGATATAAAAGAGAATTCTGTTCTAAGATTAAAAACATATTTGAGCAAAAATTAACTAATCTTTTCTTTTAAGCGATCAATTTCTTTTTTACTATTTCCAATAAAAATATCATTTTCCACTAAAAAGACCGGACGCTTTAAAAAAGTATATTCCTCCAAAATAAATTGTCTATAATCGTCTTCTGTAATTACTTCATTTTTTAAGCCCATGGATTTGTATTTCTTAGCTCTTTTATTAAATAAGGCTTCATAACTATTTGAGAAAGAATACATTTCTTCTAATTGAGAAACTGTTACAGGATTGGCTTTAATTTCATGTTTATCAAAGCCTTCTAAGTTAATTTCTTTTAAAATTCTTCGGCAGGTATCGCAAGTTTGTAAAAAATATACTTTCTTCATGTTTTATGAGTTATATTTGATAAAATTACATTAAAAAAATGAAGATACAATTCGATATTCTAACAAAAACACGTGCTATAGTTTTACATTATATTTCAGGATTAAGCCTCGATCAAATGCATGTTATTCCTGAAGGTTTTAATAACCATATCGCATGGAATATAGCTCATTTAGTAGTTACTCAGCAATTATTACATTACAAGCTCTCTGGGAAAGATTGTTTGGTTTCAGATGACCTAATAATGGCCTACAAAAAAGGAACAAAACCTTCTAATGCATTTTCACAAGAAGAATTTGATGAGGTAATAACATTATTTAAAGGGCTCCCTAAGACTTTAGAAGAAGACTATGAGTCCTCTATTTTTTCAGAATACTCATCCTATAAAACTAGTACTGGATTTGTAATTGATACCATGGAGAAAGCAATTATTTTTAACAACTTTCATGAGTCTCTTCATTTAGGAGTTATAATGTCTTTGAGAAAACTTGTTTAAATAACATAAAAATTGGGGAATTGTAAATCCACAACATAAATGCAAATTTTCATATTATTTTTATTTATCAATATGAGTTAGAAAGTAATATGATATTTTAGATAAAATTATCTAATTTTTATTTCTTCATTTAGCACCCAGTTAGGTCTAATATCTTGTACGGATGGGAAATACTCCACAATCTCTGGCTGTAATTTTAGTAGATAATTACCAGTATCCCACTTACCATTGGTATTGGTGTCGTAAATAATCCTAATCTTATATTTTTTTGGAGTTAAGTATTTGAAAGAAATTATATTGCTTTTAGAAGTGCTTTCTTGTGCAATAGTATTATCGTTTATATCTGTTAACTGAATGATAACAGGTGTGTTATTTGGATTTTTAATAGAGAGTGAAATTTCTCCGTAATCATCCATACCTCGAGTTCTAAACAATGAATTTAGAGTATCATTACTAGTTTTAAACAGGTCTGTTAAAGCGCCAGGGTATAAATTTAACTTATAACTAGTTTCTAATTTTTTTTCAAAAAGAAAACCAATCTTACTTTCTTTTTTCGATATAAAAGGTTTGTAAGGAATTTTGATAGTATCTCCGTCTACAAAATAGATGTTCAACGTATCTATTTTTATAATGGGGTTATTTGTAGCAAAGAAAAGTGTGTCTTTAAAATTTAATACACCACTTGTTGTTGGTGTAACTTTTAGAGAGTCAATTTCTTTCTTTCTTAATCTAATTGTAACCGTATCAGAAATCCCATTAGAACTCACTTTAAAAATTAATGAATCTCTTTTAATGGGTGTATGCCACAGGTTTAAGGTATCTTTCTCTTTTTCAGGAAAAGTAATCGCTTGAAAATTATCTGGAACTGTAGAGAGTGTCTCTACTTTTATTTTTGAAGCTTTACCCTCATATCCTAAAATAAGTTTTCCTTTACTAATCTCTTTTCCACGCTTAAATTTATAAGGTAATTCTTCTTTAAAAATTGAAATAACATCTTTTACAATACTATCTCTTGGTAATGTAATAGTATCATTTAAAAAACCTATTTCGTCGGTTTTAGGATTAAATAAATAATCACTTCTTTCATCATTTAATGCAACTAATAAATAGTTTCCTTTACGAAGGTTTGAAAATTTATAATTGGATGTGTCTAAACTACTTGTTACATAATCAGGTTTTCTTTTGTAAACAGCAGAATCGGAATAAGAGCTATCTAATCTATATAATAATAACTTTATATCTTTTAAATCTTCAGATTTAAAAGCGTTTTTGACATTGCCTTCTAAAGTTAAAGAGTCTATATATGTTCCTGTGGAAAACACATATTTAAATCGTTCTAATACATTAGACTCATTATTGTCTTGAACACTATTTCCAAAATCAAAAATATAGGTTGAATTTTCTTTTAAAGTGTCTAGAATTTTAATATTGATGAACTTGCTTGGACTTCCTTGAGGTGAAATTAGTGAAGGATTAGCAGGATTTAATGGAGGAGAAATAATAAGCTGTTTAGTAAGATCTTTTAATTTTATGTATTCATTAAAATAAATATTGATTTCATTTTTATCAAAATTGATACTTTCATAGGGAGGATTAGCGGTTACAAAGAGTGGAGCATCTTCATCCTTTGGGCCACCTTCAGGTCTTCCTTTTTTTGCACATTGCGAAAAAAATAATACTAGGAATGCAAATAAAAGGAAGTGTGTTTTTCTCAAGAATGATATTTTTTTACAAATAAACAATATATTTTTTGGAATGTAATGTCAGAATTTTGTTAATTTTTTTATTCAGTTAATGCAATCGTAGCGATGCTAATTTTTATATTTTCTGTTTTTAATAATTCTCTACAACAAGCCTCAAGAGTAGCGCCAGTGGTTACTACATCATCAATTAAAAGAACATGTTTATTTTTTAAAAATGTAGTATCTGTAATACTAAAATTAGTCATGAGGTTTTTAAATCTTTCTACTCTGTTTTTAAAAGTCTGAGTTTTTGTGGTAGAATTCCTTATCAATATATTTTCAAGGTATTTTATATGTAATACAGAACTTAAACTTTTCCCAAACTTAGTCAACTGATTATAGCCCCGTTTTTGTTGTTTTTTAATATGTAGAGGTACAGGTATTATATAGTCCAAATCGTTAAACGAAGAGCTTTGAAGCAATCTCTCCCCAAACCATCTTCCTAAAAACACACCGACCTCTTGATTGTTTTTATATTTTAATTCATGAATAAGTTTTTTCACTTTTCCACTAGGATGATAATATAAAAATGAAGCTCCTTTTTCAATAAGAACTCTACCTTCAAAAATAAGTGTCAACTGGTTTGATATAAAATCTCCATTTTCTACAAATGGAAGATCTGCTCTACACTCAATACAAATTATTTTTTCTTGATCTAGTAAGTTTTGCTCGCAACAAATACAGGTAGATGGATAAAAGAGATTGAAAAGATGTTTGACTATTTTCATTTTTGAGGGGTATTTTGATTGGTAAAATTAAAAATAAATAAAATCTACTTATTCTATTGAATAAAGTAGGTTCTCTTTTTCTTGAAAAACTTCTTTATTCCTTTATCTTTGCAAAGATTATGGCACAAAAAGAAGATCAGTTTAAAAAGGTATTATCACACGCAAAAGAATATGGTTATATTTTTCAATCTAGCGAAATATATGATGGCTTAAGTGCGGTATATGATTATGCTCAAAATGGAGTAGAATTAAAAAAGAACATTAGAGACTATTGGTGGAAGTCTATGGTGCAAATGCATCAAAATATAGTAGGCTTAGACGCTTCTATTTTAATGCATCCAACCACATGGAAAGCTTCGGGTCATGTAGACGCTTTCAATGATCCTTTAATCGATAATAAAGATTCAAAAAAAAGATACAGAGCAGATGTCTTAATTGAA
>Ga0209195_1000505_pt1 | contig 29602 bp, 33 predicted proteins | sample COGITO_mtgs_1004_3_FD_184788 | JGI IMG/M metagenome (GOLD analysis project Ga0209195, IMG submission 184788) | Pelagic marine microbial communities from North Sea - COGITO_mtgs_100420 (SPAdes) (version 2) | ecosystem: Environmental > Aquatic > Marine > Epipelagic ...
TTGCAGATCTTCGGGACGAATGGCAAAGTCGAGGGCCGTGTGATCGGTTTTTGGGCCCGCATAGCTTTGTCCCGCCACCCGCCATTTCCCTCCGCCTTCTGGTGTCGCAGGCAAAAAGTTCATGGGGGGATTGCCGATGAAACTCCCGACAAAACGCTCCGCCGGATCGCGATATACCGAAAGCGGATCTGCTGCCTGGATAATTCGCCCCTGGTGCATGACAGAAATTCGGTCCGCCAAACTCATCGCCTCGACCTGGTCATGGGTGACATAGATGGCGGTGGTCTTACTTTCGGCCAAAACGCCCTTGAGCTCCGCGCGCATTTCCAATCGCAGCAAAGCGTCCAGGTTTGATAGTGGCTCATCCATCAAAATCACATCTGGTTCCATCGCCAAGGCCCGTGCCACAGCCACCCTTTGCCTCTGGCCACCCGACAGCTCACCGGAATAGCGGCCCAAAAGCTGTTCGATATGCATAAGCTCTGCATTGCGCTCCACCCGGGCTTTCACTTCATGATTGGGCCGGCGCTGCATCCGCAGGCCAAAGCCGATGTTCTCAAAAACTGTTAAATGCGGGAAAACCGCATAGTTTTGAAACACCATCGCGATGCCGCGATCTTTGGGCGCCAGATGGTCAATTCGTCGATCGTTTATCCAGACTTCGCCCTGGCTCGCGGTCTCTAGCCCCGCAATGATCCGCAAAAGCGTGGTCTTTCCGCATCCAGACGCCCCAAGAAGAACCATGAATTCTTGATCGGAGATGGTCAGATCAATCGATTTGAGCGCTTGATAGCTACCAAACCATTTTTCCACATTTTTAATTTGAATTTCAGCCATAATGCGCGCCTCGCTTAATTCGTTTCATCGGTTCGCAATCCCCCACATGGCGAATAGGTATTTTCTCACAGCAAAGATAAAAATCAGGGCCGGCAGGACCAAGATAAAGCCGCCAGCAAATTTCAAGTGGATCGCTGTTGTGTCCAAGTTTTGCAGCAAGAATGCCGTTAAGGTGCGGTTCTCTATGGTCAATACCGCTGCGGCAAATACTTCGTTCCAAGAAATCACAAAGGCAAAAATTGCCGAGGCGGTGATCCCAGGGAGGATCAGCGGCAGAACCACTTTGGTGAAAGCCGTCAACCGCGTACAGCCCAGGGTCCAAGCGGCTTCTTCCAATTCAAGCGGAATGCCAGAAAATAAAGAAAAGGTGATCAGCACAGCGAATGGGACAGCCAAGGTCGTGTGCACAAAAGCCAAACCAAGCGCTGTGTCGTCTAATCCGGTGCGTATAAACATGATCGCCAAAGGCAGCGCGAGCAGGGGCAAAGGAAAGGCGCGGGTCATCAAAATGAGCAGTCGGAACGTGGCCTTGCCGCGAAATTCAAACCGCGAGAGCGCGTATCCTGCCGGAGCACCAATCGCAATGGACATCACCATTGTCATCGTCGCAACGATAAGGGAATTTTTCAAAGCATCTAAAATGCCCTGAAACTTCGCGAAAAAGCTCAAACTTCCAAGATCAAACTCAGGCAGGGCAGATTTGGGGAAGCTATTGACGGCCTCGGCAGAAGACAGCGCGTTTACAAACAAAAGATAAAGCGGCACCAAGACCCAAGCACAGAGGAAAACCACCGTCGCAATATAGAGATATCGGCCCGCTTTGCGCGCATTGGGAGAGACTTGGTCAGTTTGGCTCATATGGTTGCTCCCTTTGGAACCCGCAGGGCGCGCAAGATGATCAATGTCGCGGCAATTGAAATTCCGAGTATCACCAAGGCCATCGCAGCAGCTGCGCCACTGTTCAACAAGTCAAATTGATAGGCATAGGTTTCCCCCATCAAAACTGGGAACAAGGTGCCACCCAGCGCCGCAACAACTGCAAAGACCTCAAACGCCATAATCACTCGCAAAATAAGTGCTGTTTGCAAAGATGGTCGCAGCAAAGGCAGCGTGATGCGCCAAAATTGCTTCCATTTTGACGCGCCAAATACATCAGCTGCCTCATAGTATTCTTTCGGAATCAATCCAATACCCGCCACCAAAATCACAAGCATAATCGCGGTCGCACGCCAAATTTCAGCCAATGCAATGGCGAGAAAGACCAGGCCTGCGTTTTGGTAGGTGAGCAGATTGGCCGGGCGCTCAAGGGCTCCAATACCCACCATCATAGAGTTTAGAAACCCAGATTGTTCGAATATCGCAAGCCAGATGATCCCAGCCGCCAGGTCTGAAATTCCAAGCGGGATGGTCCAAATATAAAGCACCAAGTCGCGCCCCTTGCCCATGCGGCTCACCATTGTGGCCATCAATAGCGCCATCGCCAACTGCACCGGCACCACAGCCGCGGCCAAAAGCAATGTATTGGTTAGGGTCATGTTGAATTTCCAATAGCCAAAAATATCGCGGAAATTATCAAGACTGAAGCCCGAGCCGCCATCGCCGAAGGCCTGACGCGCGACCAGAAAAAACGGGTAAAGAAAAAACACACATAAAAATAACGCAACCGGTGTAATCAACACATAGGGTAGATACCGCGCATTCATAAATCACCTATTGAGTGGGTTTTAAGTGGGTTTTAACAAGCCGGGCCATCGTAAGATCGCCCGGCTCTTAGGTAAACTCAGGATGAATTTACCATTGGGAGAGGTGCTTATTCAACAGGGCATGCACCGGTGGAGGGCGCATCTGGCGCCCAGCAAGGCGCGCCAGTGGCGTCCATAATTGCCCGCAGGGTTTCTTTTTGCTCGTCCAGCACCATCCGGATATCTTGGCCGGCCAAAACAATGCGCTCAAAGCTGTCGACGAAGACACGGTTGAAATCGCCGCCCTTATCGCCAAGACCTGCTGGCAAAAGACCTGGATTGGCATCCGCAGACCCTGACATTTTGGCGACCGCATCGCCCGCAGCTTTTACCGCCGGTGGCATGTCGCCTGGCAGTGTAACGTCAACAACAGGGAAGAAGTTCGTGGCGCGCAGGGTGGCAATTTGCGTTTCTGGCTTGAGCATATAGGCAACCAAAGCCTTGGCTGCATCCATATCTGGCGCAGTACGCGGAATTGCAACACCGGCAATAACCGGCATGAACCCACGGCCTGTTGGACCTGCAGGTGCTGGGAAGGCGATGAAATCATCTGGGCGCTCATTAAACGCACCAGCCAAACGCGAGGTATGGTCAAAGGCAATCCAAGCATCTCCCGACAACAGCTGCTCTTGCAAGAAGGAGAAATTGGTGGAGGCAGGATTGGTCACCGCCCAAAGTTCACGCATTTTTTCCCAAGCAGTCACAGCTTCATCAGAGGCGAAGGAGCGCACAACACCATTGGTGTAGGATGGGTAGAGATAGCCTTGGAAAAAGCGATGCTTCAGACCCTTTGGACCGGCCGGAAAGCCAAATTTCGCCTCACCGGTCGCTTCTTTGATGTTGCCCGCCCAAGCGATCAATTGATCATATGTCAGCGCATCAACATCGGCGCCCTCTGGCAGATACTGCAGCGCTTTTTTGCTGGCCGCCATGATATAGGAAGCCTGCATCCACGGCATATACTGCATGGAGCCCGTGCCAAGTTTGGCCAATTCATTATAGGTGCCAGAGGCGGACATAATGCCCAGGCCATCCAGATCGACAAGATCATCCGCCTGCATCGCGGCAAAATTGCCATGCAATGAGCCCAACACACCGATGGAACCAGAGCCTGCAGCAAGTTCCGCGTTCAAACGGGTCATCCAAGGGCCATTATCGTTAGATTGAAAATCAACGCCGTCAAAACCAGACAGCACCTGATCGCGCATCGCTTGCGCCTCTTCGGCCGGTTTTGCCTGAGTAGACCAGAACAAAACATCCGCCGTCGCGGCTGTGGCTGCAACCATCGTAGCTGCAGCGGATACGACGCTCGCAAGTTTAAGTTTAAAAGTCATGAATTCCTCCCAAAGGTTACGCAAGCCCTGCACAAGGTGCAAAAACTTCATGGCATCACCCCCATCCGCACACAGAATCACAGCATCGGGTTTGATATATTGACAAGATGGTATAACGTTATACCAAGTGTCAATTAAAAAAGATCTTCCCATGACGCTCATTCTGTTCAGAGATGAGAGGCGCATCTGCCGAGCGGTGCCATCGGGCGACGGGCTATGCCCAAATTCCTTATGTACCGAGATCGTTGCAGCGGCAGGAAGAGGTTTTATGTGCGCTTCAAAACATGATACATAGCCCAAACAGCTAACCCGGGATCCGTAGCACCTATGACAAGCAAACCAAAACTCGAAACCGTGGCGCGCGAAGCCGGCGTATCCCTCGCCACAGTCAGCCAAGTCATGCGCGGGAAAGGCCGGATCTCAGAAAGCACACGCAACCGCGTTCTGCAGGCGGCCAATCGCTTAAATTATGTGCCTGACGGTCGCGCCGCCTCGATGCGCTCAGGAGTGAGCAAAGAAATCGGTATGGCCATTCACGATATTGCTAACCCCTTTAACGCGGAAGTGATAAGTGGCGTGAGCGCCTATTTGGACACCGAAGGGTATTTGGTCTCTGTCTTGGATGCTCAGGATGACGCGCGCATCCAGCGGCGGCAACTAGAAGCCTTCATCGGTAATTCTCGCGGCGGGTTGATCTGGGTTCCTGCGAAAAATACACCCTATTCGAGCATCGAGCTGTTGCAGACACAGCAAATACCAACTGTCAGCTTTCTGCGCGCCTGGCCGGGCGACCTCTTTGATCATATCGGCATTAAAAATGCGGACGCCATCGGCACTGCGGTCGATTATTTAAGCAGCCTTGGGCACCGGCATATCGCCTATTTGGGAGGCGAAGCGAATTTTGGGGTGCGGATTGAGCGGCTGGAGGGCTTCCGCCGCGCAATGCGCCGGATTGGAAGCGCGCCCCCATTGGTTTGGGACTCGCGCGATGACAAGGTCTCTGGGAAAACAGCCATGCGGGCGCTGCTCACCGCCCATCCCCAGATCTCTGCGGTGGTCTGCAATGGCGATATGACTGCCATCGGTGCGCTGGCTGCCTGCGCCGAAATGAACCGGCGCATCGGCGAAGATATTTCGATCATTGGCTTTGACGGTACGCAGGATGCACAAATCGCCACACCAGCCCTCACCACGCTGTCGATCAACCCAAATGAAATGGGCCGTAAACTGGCGCAAGTATTGCTCAACCGTATCGCAAACCCTGACCTACCGATCACCGCCTCCTTAGTCGCCGCCGATCTGGTTGTCAGAAAATCGACAGGACCGGCTCAACCACGGCTGCTGTCAACTTAATGACCTCAACATCAAATTTATAGAATCGCCTGAACCTATGCGCTCAATAATTAACGCCACTCAGCGAGAGCAGCGGCACGGTTCTGCTAGAAATTGTCTCGTGAGTAGATGTGGCCATGTTGCGATAAGTACCTATAAAGTCGCCCTGCCCGCTTCAAGTAGTTTTATCTGATAGTGCCAATCTAACTCTTCACCCAGACGGAGATGTAGGCAACATCAGTATTATCTGCAGAAAGGTGTTTCGGCACAGTATCAACCACTTTTACCCTGATTTTTGAAGCGTTCTGGAGATACTTTGTTAGGTGCTCGGCATCATTAGGATGGAGCTGGCCAAATACTTTTGGTACCAATTTATAAAAAAAGCGGGACCAAATTGTTCGCTTGGGTTCAAAGTATAATATGAACTGATCTTGATCATTTACGACCAAATTCAAATCATCGCCAATGCTTATCCCTTGTTTGTGCAGGTCCAGCCGCAGGTCTACGACTTGGCTTTTTTCTAATACAATTTCCATGAGCCCTGCACACCTTTCCTACCGTCAAATACGGCTGTTAAAGCAGCAGAGTTTTAGAATGAAAGTTTAGACAAGTTCTTTCAAACTAATGTTTTGTGATGAAAGCGTTGCAAAAAGTGTCGGAACCACCATTCTATGTTTAACGGCGTTAGTTATTGCAGTGCTTATCACCTTCGTTTTTACGTTAGGTGTTTCAACATCATAGATCCGATGCATCTTACCTTCATAGTCATAGACAATTTGCATTTTCCCAACGGCGTTCGTGCGAAAGCCTAAAAAATGCTGTCCATCTTCGCTATAAGCAAACATCATAGTTTCTCCCCAGACTCTTGAGGTTCTACGAAGCTTCAGATTCGCACAAAGGTTTTACTTCAGTCTCTTTTGAGGAGTCACTGATTTATCACACAGTAGAACTGAGGTGCTGTCAGGAAAATAAAACTCGCATAAAGTTACTGTTCCACTCTGGATCTGTACAGGCAATAGTAGGCTTCACTCAGCTACAGAGGCGACACGATTTATCTAAAAGGCGAGTACTTTGTCATTTACGGACACTACAAACCCACACTGGCCACTTCAACCGAGTTTGATCTGACAATACCACTTGCCCGCCTCAAGCAAGGCTGCAAACGACCCAATGACGGGGCAAAAGCGCCCTAGGTTATAGGCCGTAGCTTCCAAGAGGAATGTAACGCACAAGATCCCCTTTATTGATCTGTTGTGCTTCTTCAGTCAATTCAACAAGGCCATCAGCCCAACTCAGTCCGCTAATACGACCCGATCCCTCAGAACCAAAGACGTCAACCTGTCCATCACATATGCGAGCACGCAAATACTCGCGCCGCCCCTCGTTTTTCGATTTGGTGAAATTTGCGGGCACATCATAGCCGACAGGAGCCACCCATCCCGCGCCAGCCAATTGGGCCATTGCTGGGCTTGCGAATACCAAAATACACACCATTGCTGCCACAGGGTTACCAGGCAGACCAAATACGGGTGTATTGTTCCAAAGACCCAAGGCCAAAGGACGTCCTGGTTTGATCGCGATCCGCCACATTTGCATTGCGCCAACCTCTGTCAATAGTGACGAAACATGATCCTCATCCCCTGCTGACGCACCACCACTGGTAATAACAACGTCAGCCTTGCGAGCCGCATCGTCCAAAACGCGGCTTAAGGCGGCACGATCGTCGGCGCAGCGCCCCATGTCCACAGGCACGTGGCCCATTGCAGTGATCATCGATAACAGCATCGGACGGTTCGCATCAAAAATCTGATCTTGCTTAGCTGTTTCACCCGCTTCAACCAGCTCATCACCTGTTGAGACAACAGCCACGCGCAAACGCACACGTACATCAACTTGATCTACCCCAGTCGCGGCTAATATAGCCATATCTGCGGCAGTCACGCGAAGACCCGCCTTTAAGATGACATCACCCTTATGAACATCTTCACCAGCGCGGCGGGTATTGGCACCCGCTTTAATTGGGCCGTTGAAAGCAATCTGGCCATCAGCAACCGTCACATCTTCTTGAAGAACCACAGTGTCCACGCCAGTTGGCAATGCCGCACCGGTTAATATACGAACGGCCTGCCCCACTGGAACAACACTGGTCAATCGCGGGCCCGCAGCAGCGCGTTCATCTGATAGCAGCAAGACATGTGGACCCTCTGGACGACCTCCAGCAAACCCATATCCATCCACAGCAGTGTTAGGCAAAGGTGGGTTAGCACGTGGCGCAACCACGTCATCTGCCAAGACCCGCCCCATTGCCCGAGATACATGAACGGTTTCGCTCCCCGTTACAGGCGTCAAGCGTTCACGCAGCAGCGCCAATGCTTCATCAACAGGTGTCCAATGAACACCAGCAGGCAATGCAAAACAGTCGTTACGCAGTGGTGGGGGCGTGATTAGGCCACTCATTTAATTAGCCCCACCTCACTCAGAATAAAATCGGCAACCGCGACAGTATCGTCCAGATCAAACACAGGACGATCAAGTGGCATCGGTGTGTTAGATGCAACAGCGCGAATAGTCAGATCCCCCGTCGCGATTAAAGGGTTGTTTGTCTGAGCGCGAAACGCCTCGATCTTTGAATGCCCATCGCGTTTATACCCCTCGATCAGAACCAAGTCGACAGGTGCCAGCTTGCCCAACAACTCATTCAGTGTTGGTTCATCATCGGCACGCATCTCGTGCATCAATGCAAACCGGTTGCGCGAGGCTAACAAAACTTCACGGGCACCGGCGATTCGGTGGCGGTAGCTGTCCTTGCCCTCCTGATCCACATCAAAAGTATGGTGGGCATGTTTAACAGTTGAAACGCTGAAACCGTATCCAGAGATTTCTGTAACTAGCCGTTCCATCAATCCAGTTTTACCCGCATTCTTCCAACCTACCACGCCATAAACTTTCATATCATCGCCTTTGCCTGTGCCAAATCTTCGGGTATTTTTACGTTAAAGAACGGATCTACCTGATCAATAGGGAACATGGCCAACCGCCCATCATGACTGTCGGTCCATTGCACAACTTTACGCACACCACCCAATCGGGCCGCACGCAAATATTCACACAAAGAGACGGGCCAAAGTCCAAAAGTGGGAGGGCGAGAGGTGCCACGTGTAGGATCAGGTGTCGCTGCTATAACCAAAGGCTGCGTCATCCCTTCATCCTCGAGGTCTAGCCGTGTGGCCAATCTCCCTGCCGGAACGACGCCCAATGAACCGCTCATGTCTTGCCACCTTTACGCCCAGACTTGCGTGGTTCATCTTTAACGGCGCTTGGATCAGCGTCCCAAATAAGGCGTTCCTTACCACTTAAACACACGAAACGTTGCCCACGCATCCGCCCAATCAAGGTCAGCCCAACTTGCTGCGCAATCTCGACACCCCAAGCGGTAAATCCCGAACGCGACGCCAGAACAGTTATGCCCATGATCGCCGTTTTAATCACCATTTCTGAAGTTAAACGCCCTGTAGTATAAAGGATCTTGTCTTCAGCACTTATGCCTTCTTGCAGCATCCAACCCGCAATCTTGTCGACCGCATTGTGACGGCCAACGTCTTCCATATAAACCAAGGGACGATCTTCCTGACACAAGACAGTTCCGTGAATGGCACCCACTTCAAGATACAGGCTAGACGTTCGGTTGATCTTGGCCGCCAAAGAATAGAGCCACGAAGTACGAACACTGGTTTGCGCCAGTTCAAGTCCCTCAAGACCTTCCATCATATCGCCAAATACAGTCCCGACAGCGCACCCACTGGTACGGGTTTTCTTTGCTAGCTTTTCTTCGTGATTGGTCACTGTTTGTGTGCGCACGACGACAGTTTCCAGTTCGTCGTCATAATCAATGCCAGTGACAACATCATCGTCAGCCAACATTCCTTGGTTTTTCAAAAAACCTAAAGCCAGATATTCAGGGTAATCCCCAATAGTCATAGCGGTTACAATTTCTTGGCGATTTAGGAAGATCGTCAACGGCCGCTCTTCTACAACGGACAAAGTCGTTTCCGCACCAGTATGGTCTGTCCCAACAACGCGGCGGGTCAGTCCAACCTTTGCCGGATCAGGCGCGACCAAGTACTCACCCATGTTATCTGATCTTGCCAATTGCATCCCTACCTTTTGACAATTAGTCGTTTGAGGATAATCTAAGAGCTCCACATGACATACACCGCCACAAAATCCGTCTACTGTATGGGCGTTCGCGACAGGGCACCAAGACCGTACCGTTTCGTGGCAAATATGGGTTCCACTTTCACAAATGATGTCTTCCACCCAGAGAATCCATAAGTAACGTATCTAAAACTTCACTACTAGTTAAATGATTTTGACAAAATTCTTGAAGTATTTAAATAGGTTTTGTGTAGCCCTTCATAAAATTCCGAGACCAACCAATCCGACGTCCAGTTAGCATAATAATCCCTAATTAATGGTACAGCAGTCTAATAAATTGTTTATTGCGTAAGTCTGCAAAAGCCTGTTTTAACTCTATGCATGTTTTCAATAAAATCAGTCTATCTCGTAATAATGGTTTTTAACTTTTTAACCCAGCGGTTCATGATCCCGTTCCTTTGCCTTTTCTTACCAAAAATCAAAGAAAGCTACGAAATGCGCTAACTTTGGAAGTTGTCAAATTTGGTGGATGACACAAAACTACGCGCAGCGCTTCCATCGAAAGAAGCCATCCTGCTCACAGAGCGTCTAAAGAGGTGTTGGTTCTGTAAACCCAAGCTCACCAGCGGGTTAGTGCGTCCTCATCATCTGCCTTTGACGCAACCCAGTGTTCGCCAGTGTCAGCGATCTCACGCTTCCAAAAAGGGGCGCGGGATTTGAGGTGGTCCATAAGGTATTCAGCTGCTTCAAACGCATCTTTGCGATGCTTAGATGCGGTGGCCACCATCATAATCAACTCACCCGGTGCAAGACGTCCATGGCGATGAATGATAAGAGCGTCGCCAAGCGCCCAGCGATCAATCGCGGTTTGCGCAATCTCTGTCAGGGCGGCTTCGGTCATGCCGGCGTAATGTTCGATTTCCATCGCCCTTAACGGATCATAAGGAAGGTCACGTACGATACCAGTGAAGGTCACAATCGCACCCATTTCTTTGTGACCAGCCGCAAAGGTTGTCGTTTCAGCACCAAGATCGAAGGGCTGTTCTTGAACAACAATGCGCATGGCTTAGCCGCCTGTCATGGGTGGGAAGAATGCAACCTCACGCACACCCTCAAGCGGCGCATCAAAGTCAACCAGTTCTTGGTCTACTGCGACACGAAGGGCGGTAAGGTCAGAAAACGCCAAGTCATAACGTTCTTCGCGCAAACGCAACTCACCCACTAAATCTAACACTGTTGCAGCAGATGTTTCAACTTGTTCGCGCGGGATGCCAATACGTTCACGTACCCACGCAAAGTACAAAAGGTCCATTACTTCTCGTCCTTAAGATACGGGACCACTTTACGGGAATGGTCGTTTCCAGTGATCGCGGTCAGTTAGGTGGCAAGACGGATGGCTGACAGTATGTCAGGTATTGTCCAATTCATACCACTACGGTTAACGTCCTTATGGCTTGGGTAAAAGGGGAGCATCACCACATTGCTATCTATTTCGTGTTAATTACGAATATCAGCTCGGGAGCTATTGTCGAGACTAGTGTTTAAAGATTGTTATTCATGCGGCGATCTGGTTAGGTTTGGTGGCTTCAATTCCATCTTTGAACATGACGCTTGTGATGACTTTGGCAATGTAGTCAAATTTTAGCCAGTTTTGCTCGGCGTATATGCCCAGCTTGAACATCATGTGCAGCATGCCATCGCATGACAGACAGCCCTTCGAGCGCTTGGTCCTGAGCCGGATCGTTGCAAAGGCGGATTTTATCGGATTGCTAGTGCGGATGCTTTGCCTATGCTGGGCCAGAAAATCGAAGAATGCCATGAGTTCTGTGCGGTCTTTTTGTGGGCATAACGCCGCATTGGGGTATTTTGACTCATACGTTTCGATGAACAGATTGAACGCCTTCTCCGCGTCCACCTTGGTCTCGGATTGCCAGATATTGTGAATCGCGTCTTTGGCCTTTGGCTGAGATAGCTTCGGCGAGCAGTTGAGTACGTTCATCGTTTTTTGTTGCCTGCACCGCTGCCGATGGGTCTCAGGATACACTTCATCCACTGCTGCTCAGAACCCCATGGTACCGTCCCCAATGGCCAGCTTTAGGGCATTCATTCCTTATTCGTTTCCATTGTGGTGGATCACCTTCGGTTGGGCTGCTGTCACGCAACAACAAAACAACCAGACGCGCCGCAAACCTGCAAACCGCAAAATTATTAGATACAGTCATTACTGCCAGCTTGGCTGAAAGTAATCGTGTAGCTTTTGGGGAATATCCTAAAACGCGCGGGAGCATCTGTTGGAATCACTATGAGCGGTGAAACTACCAAGTCTGCGGCTGATATCTTCGGAGTTCACAATATGCTGAGATTCTCTGTCAGTTGGTATAAAATCACAGTAACTCGTGGAATATTTGGTGGCGGCGTATTTATCGGCTTGCCCCATTTATCACGTTTTGGGATTATAAAGCGGACTGCCAGTACTTGCCTGTTTAGATAGCCTGTTTAAAGACCTCTAGATGATCTACGAAGCCATCAGGAAGTTTTCCAGTATTAACATATCAGTCTGTTTACGTTCAAAATGTATGTTTTTTTCCAGAGAAGGTAACCGGTTCGCTAAGGCAGAGTTTTATTTCGCCCACAAACTACCCTCAAATCACCCGCCAGTGTGGCTCATGTGTCTTGGCATTTGGCCGTCGAGTTGTTGGCGCGAGTAATCAAAATCATGCCCCTTTGGCTTCATCGCGATTGAGGCGCGGATGGCGTCCTCTAGTGGGCCGTTGTCATATGGATGGGCGCGCAACGGGGCGCGCAGGTCTGCCATGTCTTCTTGGCCCAAGCACAGATAGATTTCGCCGGTACAGGTCAGGCGCACGCGGTTACAGCTTTCGCAGAAATTGTGGCTAAGTGGGGTGATGAACCCGATTTTCTGCCCTGTTTCTTCCAGTCGCACGTAACGCGCAGGGCCACCTGTGCGTTCGGCCAGTTCTGTAACGGTGTAATGTTCGCTGTATTTGGCCTGAACATCCTTGAGTGACCAATATTGGCTTAGGCGATCCTCGTTGCCGATGTCACCCATTGGCATAACTTCGATCCATGTTAGGTCCATGCCCATTTCTGCACACCACTGGGTGATATGTTGCAGTTCAGGTTCGTTAAAGCCTTTTAGGGCCACCGCATTGATCTTGACCTTTAGCCCAGCCTTGAGTGCTGCATCGACGCCGCGCCGCACTTGGGGGAGGCGGCCCCAGCGGGTGATGTCTGCGAATTTCTTCTCGTCCAGTGTATCGAGTGAGATGTTCACGCGGCGCACACCTGCAGCGAACAGATCGTCTGCGTGTTTCTCAAGCTGGCTGCCATTGGTGGTCAGCGTCAGTTCCTTGAGCGTTCCAGATACAAGGTGGCGGGTCATACTGTCAAAGAAGGTCATGATCCCTTTGCGCACCAAAGGTTCACCACCCGTAATACGCAGTTTTTCAACACCCAGACCGATAAAGGTTGAACACATGCGGTCCAATTCTTCTAACGTTAGCAGTTCCTTTTTGGGCAGGAACGTCATGTTTTCAGACATGCAGTAGACACAGCGAAAATCGCAACGATCCGTCACGGAAACGCGCAGGTAATTGATGGCGCGTGCGAAGGGGTCAACAAGAGGTGCATTCATAGGTCTATAGGTAGGGATGCGCCTAGTGCAGGGCAAGAGGAAAAGGGCGATTGAAGCCGATGCGCATGCAAGCTTAGATAGGAATATGAAACAAATTATCACGATGACCGTTATCGGGGCCAGTTTGGCCAGTTGTGCGGTATTATCAGACAAATTTGACGTAACGTTAGTTGATACCTAATTTTTATGAATAACAACACAAAAACCATTTAAGCACTTCAAGACTTTGCCCAAAATCATCCGATTGGCAGTAATGTAGTACATACGTTATGCGTTGATCTTTCACCAAGTGTAAGACATCTTGCATGAACGTGGAATAGATATCTGTCACGAAACAGTTTGTTTTTGGGTATATCGGTTTGGGTCAAAGTTTGCGCAAGAAATCCGTAAGAATAGAGCAGGGCGACATTCAAACTGGTAATGGCACCTGAATGAAGTTTTTGTGAAAATAAATGGAAAAACATTTTTACTTGTGGCGCGCTGTTGATCACAAAGGCGAAGTTCTTGAATGCCTTGTTACAAAGCGACGAAACAAGGCCGCAGCAAAGAAATTTCTCAAAAATAATTCGAAAACACGGATCACCCAAGATTATCACGACAGACAAGCTGGCGTCTTATGGCGCGGCTTTTCGTAGGATTGGAATTGCTGACACACAGGTTTGCAGCGGCCGGGCAAATAAATCAGTGTGAAAATTTGCACATGCCATTTCGACGACGAGAAAGGGCGATGCAGCGTTTCAAGACGGTTGCGGCACTTCAGAAATTTGTTCGTTATCACAGTCTAATATACAATCACTTCAATTATGAAAGACACCCAGAAAGCACACAGACTTATAAGCGAAAACGCAGTGACGCTCTCATTGAGTGGTTTCAAATCTGCACTTTATAAATTTGTATGATCGTGGTGCTTTGAGCACCTGTTAGGCTTTGTCTGACAACACCAGAAGAATAGCCATAAGAAGGATTATTCTACGATATCTCCATTTAAAAAGGCAGACGCACCGACAGAACCGGGCGCGTCAAAAAACGCAGTGGCAGAGGCTTGTTCCTCAATCTGCCCCTTATTTAAGAAGACCACATGATCCGCCAGACGCCGGGCCTGTCCAAGATCATGCGTGGTCATGATAATTTGAGCACCTGCCTGGACCGCTTCTCGCAAAATCTCTTCAATCTCACGAATGGAACTCCCATCCAGATTTGCGCAGGGCTCATCAAGAAACAATGTATTTGGGCGGCGGATCAAGGCCCGTGCCAGAGCCAGCTTTTGCTGTTCACCTCCCGATAAGCTCAGGGCTGGAAAATAAAGTGCCGCGCTCAAACCAATTCGAACTGCCCATTTAGTCACTCTTGCGGAAATATCCGCCTTATCCAAGCCAAGTAACTGCAACGGATAGGCGAGATTAGCTCTCACCGAGCGTCGCAGCATAATGGGGCTCTGAAATACATAGGCTTGACCGTCACGGGCAGTTTGCGAAGGAACGGACCAGGACATCCAACCGCTCGAGGTCCGCTCAACTCCATGTAATACTTTGAGCAAAGTGGTTTTGCCTGCGCCGTTTGGTCCAAGAACCATTGTAAATCCTGCATTCGGCAAGTCCAATGTTATTGGCCCCAGAACAATTTTACCGCGGCGTCTTACTACCACGTCTTGCAGGGATACTGACATATCTTGTTTCACCAGCGGCCCTCGCTTTCGGTGCGCGACAGGGCATGTATTGTCAAATTCACTAAGAGGCTCAGAGTTATAAGTATAAAGCCCAGCCCCAATGCCAGCGCAAAATCGCCCTTGCCGGTTTCCAAGGCAATCGCCGTTGTCAAAACACGGGTCACTTGATCGATATTCCCCCCCACAATCATAATTGCCCCCACCTCTCCAATGGCGCGACCAAATCCAGCTAAGGCCGCGGTCAGCAATGTGCGACGACCATCCCAAATGAGAGCGCCGACCCTTTGCCGCTTGGTGGTGTTAAGAGAAATCAGAAGATCATGATATTCAAACCAAAGTTCACGCATAGCTTGATGTGTAATTGATGCAATCAATGGGCTGATTATGATGACCTGAGCAATAATCATAGCAGTTGGCGTGAACAGCAGGCCCATAACACCAAAAGGACCAGAGCGCGACAACAGCATATAGACAATCAATCCCACAACAACTGGTGGCAGCCCCATCAAAGCATTAAGCACCGATATGGTAAAGCGACGGTAACTAAAGCGGTGAATGGCCAACCATGTGCCAAGAGGCAGTGCAAGCGTTGAAGCGATGACCAAGGCGGTTAAGCTGACTTTCAAAGATCTTACGGTGATATCGATCAGATCTTCATCTAAGGACCAAATAAGCCGGAATGCCTCCGCTATGCCAGCCCATATTTCAATCATGTTAAAGCTGTCCCAGTGATTATACTAAGTTTAGGGATCGAGCCGAACAGCGGAACTGGAAGTGCGTTCTTGACTGGAGAATCCAGCCTGACTTAAAAACAGGTTTGCCCCGATCGCAATAGCCAGTATCGCAAAAAATGCAGCGAACATCGATTTCATTTTTCTCTCCTTACGTGGATATCTGACACGTAGATGGTCTTGCTCAACACAAAACCTGCACCTCAAGTGACCGCGGGATCCAATTATGTATCATTTGCTGGTTTCTTCGGCTTCGCTGCCGTCGTTTTATTCGCTGTGGTTTTGGTCGGAGCAGACTTGGCTGATTTTGGGTCAGTGGCCTTTTTATGTTTCACCTCTGACGACCTCGCAGATTTCATTATAGTGGATTTCTTAGAGATCTTAGCAGAGGCGTTCGGTGCCGTCGGCTTTTTCGCTGCAGCTGCAGTTGCATTCGGCACTTGCGGACCCAAAACCTCTTCAACCCATAAAGAATGATGCTCCCGGGCCCATTGCTCCTCTACCTCGCCAGAACCCATAGCGTCATAGGCGCCTTCCATACCAAGCGAGCCAATGTAAATATGCGCCAGAATAATCGCCATCAGCACAAAGCTGACGATCGAATGCCAAAGTTGCGAATATTGCATTTCCTCATGCGGAGCCAAAACCTCTCGCAGCTCGCCAAAGCCCAAATAGGCGCCAAGGCCAGTGGCATTTACCTTAACAAAAGTGGCAGCAAACATCTCAAATTGGAACGGAAACAACAACGACACTCCGGACACCGAAATAGAACTGCCCAAAACAATCACAGACCAAAAAATCAGTTTTTGACCGGCATTGAATTTTTTCGCGGGTGGATGCCCTCGCGAAAAGATACCACCACCTTTTACGAGCCAGTTTATATCCGAACGATGGGGGATATTGTCGACTACCCAAAAAACAAAAATTAAGACAAGAGCGATTATGAAAGCCCAGGAAACATTGTTGTGAATCCATTTTGAGCCAATTGCTAAAACTGAAAATGCCTCATGTCCAAACGCTGGAATGAGAAACTTCCGTCCCATGAGGGTAATCAAACCCGTCGCACCCAGCAGCAAGAAAGATCCTGCCAACAGCCAATGAGCAAATCGTTCCGCCGCTTTAAACCTTGTTATCTTATTGCCTGTTTTTTTCCCATCAATTTTGATGCGACCTCTGATTAAATAGAATAGTCCCAAAAGGCCAATCATCCAAAGTAAAAGACCGCCACCATATTTAATCAATGGGCCTGACCGTAGGTTAAGCCATCTCATGCCGCCGTCTTGGATCAGAACCTCTGCAGCCGGTCCTGAATTGGAGGCCGTAATATCAGCGAGGCCAAAGCGTAGAGCACGCCAGAGTTCCGGGTCAGAATTTCCACCTAAAGTGCCCAATTGTTTTGAAATTTCCGCAGCACTGGCAGCGTCCCCAGTGGCTTCACTGCGAAAGCTATTGTCCACTTCTTCACCACGTTGCCGCGCCATAATATCTTCAAGCGTCTGAGCGCCGCCCGTTGAATTTCTGTCAGGGGCTTCTGTGCTTTGCGCAAACGCCAACGATACAAATGATAGGTTGAAAATTAGAGCAATCAGTATACGCGTCATGGCGGATCCCCAAAAGTTTTAGGTCAAAGGGGCGATCCATATTTGGATCGCCCCTCCATTTCAGGATGTCAAAAATTGCGGATCATCCGCCTTTTTGGCTATAGGCTGTACCCCAGCCCCAAGCGCCAGATCCAAAGCCACGGGACACAACCCGCTCGCGATAAATGCCCGACACAACATCACCGTCTCCAGCCAACAGCGCCTTGGTGGCACACATCTCGGCACAGATTGGCAATTTGCCTTCTGCTATCCGGTTGCGGCCATACTTTGCAAACTCAGCTGTTGAATGGTTTTCCTCTGGACCACCGGCACAGAAGGTACATTTGTCCATCTTGCCGCGGGAGCCAAAGTTGCCCGCCTGTGGAAACTGTGGTGCACCGAAGGGGCATGCATAAAAGCAATACCCACAACCAATGCACAGATCCTTAGAGTGTAGGACCATCCCTTCGTCGTTCTGATAGAAACAATCCGTAGGGCAGACAGCCATACAAGGCGCATCCGAACAGTGCATACAGGCTACCGAAATTGATCTCTCGCCCGGCGAGCCATCATTGATAGTGACGACTTTCCGGCGATTGATCCCCCAAGGTACTTCATGCTCATTTTTACAGGCAGTCACGCAAGCGTTGCATTCAATGCAGCGTTCCGCGTCGACGAGAAATTTTGCTCTTGCCATTTCTCAGGTCTCCTTATGCTGTCCAGATTTTGCAGAGAGTGGCTTTTGTCTCCTGCATCTGGGTCACTGAATCATAGCCATAGGTTTGCGCGGTGTTTGAGCTTTCCCCTAAAACGAAGGGGTCTGCGCCATCAGGATATTTATCCCTCAGATCCACACCTTCCAAATGACCGCCAAAGTGGAATGGCATAAAGGCAACGCCTTCACCCACCCGTTCAGTTACCATGGCCATCACTTTGACCTTGGCGCCCTCAGGACCTTCCACCCAAACTTGCGCACCGTCACGCACACCAAGATTATTTGCATCTCGCGTGTTTATTTCGACGAACATATCTTGCTGTAACTCCGCAAGCCATGGGTTCGAACGCGATTCATCTGCGCCGCCCTCATATTCCACCAAACGACCTGATGTTAGTATCATGGGATACTCTTTGGAGAAATCTTGCTTCTGGATTGAAGCATACATTGTCGGAAGGCGATAGAACTTGCGATCCTCATATGTTGGATAATCTTCAACCAAATCTCTGCGGTTGGTATAAAGTGGTTCACGATGAACGGGAACGGGATCTGGGAATGTCCAGACCACGGCCCGTGCTTTTGCGTTTCCAAATGGGGCGCATTCATGAGCAATGGCTACCCGCTGGATCCCACCGGAAAGGTCGGTTTTCCAGTTGGTCTTTGGTCCAGCAATCCCATCAATAACAGCCCGCTCCTGTGCGGTCAGTTCACTGTCCCACCCAAGGTCCATCAACATCTGCATTGTAAATTCAGGGTATCCATCTTTGATATCCGAATCTTTGCTGTAGACGCCTTCAGCCAACATGTTGTCCCCATCACGCTCCACGCCAAAGCGGGCGCGGAAGGTCAAGCCGCCCTCAGACACGCGTTTAGACATGTCGTAAAGGTTTGGAGTTCCCGGATGGTTCATTTCTGCAGAACCCCAAGATGGCCATGGAAGACCGTAGTAATCTCCATCGGCTGGGCCACCAACTGCTTGCAGCGTTGTGCGATCAAAGGTGTGTTGGTTGGCCATGTGCATCTTAATGCGTTCCGGACTTTGGCCGGTATAACCAATTGTCCACATACCTCGGTTAAACTCTCGCGTAACCGATTCAATATTTGGCGTTTCAGGATCTTCCATTTCGATATTTCTAAAGAAACGATCCGCCCAACCAAATTTATTCAAAAATTTGGCCATGATGACGTGATCAGGCAAGCTTTCGAATAGTGGATCAACCACTTTTTCTCGCCACTGGAATGATCTGTTGGACGCAGTCACTGAACCACGCGTTTCAAACTGGGTACAGGCTGGCAGCAAGTAAACGCCATCTGTCCGGTCGTGCAAAATTGCAGAAACAGTTGGATATGGATCCACGACGACGAGCATATCGAGCTGCTCCATCGCAGTTTTCATTTCCTTCAGTCGCGTTTGTGAGTTAGGAGCGTGCCCCCAAAGAACCATGGCGCGCACCTTATCGGGATTGTCCATGTTGTCAGGATCTTCTAACACGCCATCAATCCAACGCGATACTGGAATACCAGTTAAGTTTTGGAGAGATTTCTCTTTGCCTTGAGCGTCTTTGGTCACATCAAACTGCCCCTTAAGCCAGTCTGCGTCTTCCTCCCAAACACGGGCCCAATGGGCCCAAGCGCCTGCGGACAGACCGTAGTATCCTGGAAGTGTATGACTAAGCACACCCAAATCAGTCGCGCCTTGAACATTACAATGACCGCGGAAGATGTTTGTACCACCGCCAGTTGTTCCCATATTGCCAAGAGCCAATTGCAAGATGCAATAGGCACGGGTGTTGTTGTTACCATTGGTGTGTTGTGTTCCGCCCATGCACCAAATCACGGTACCAGGCCGGTTGTTGGCCAAAGTGCGCGCAACTCGATGCAACTGTTCACCAGGTGCACCAGTTACACGTTCAACCTCTTCCGGGGTCCATTTTTTGACCTCTTCTTGAATTTGGTCCATGCCCCAAACACGGGTACGGATGAACTCTTTGTCTTCCCAACCGTTTTCGAAGATATGCCACAGTATACCCCATACTAGCGCCACATCAGAGCCGGGACGGAAGCGTACATACTCATCCGCATGAGCAGCGGTGCGTGTAAACCGCGGATCACAGACGATCACCGGCGCATTATTCTGCTCTTTGGCCTTCAAAAGGTGTAGTAGGGAGACCGGATGCGCCTCAGCTGGATTGCCCCCGATGATGAATATTGCTTTTGAATTGTGGATGTCATTATAGCTGTTGGTCATGGCGCCGTAGCCCCATGTATTTGCAACACCTGCAACCGTTGTTGAGTGACAAATACGGGCTTGGTGGTCGACGTTATTCGTTCCCCAATAAGCCGCAAATTTGCGGAACATATAAGCTTGCTCATTGCTGTGTTTTGCAGATCCAAGCCAATAAACAGAATCTGGCCCGCTCTCCTTGCGAATCTTCATCATGCCATCGCCGATTTCATCAATCGCCTGGTCCCAGCTGATGCGCTTCCATTCACCACCCTCTTTTTTCATAGGGTATTTCAAACGACGTTCCCCATGAGCGTGCTCGCGTACCGCGGCACCTTTGGCGCAATGGGCGCCCAGGTTAAATGGGCTGTCCCATCCAGGTTCTTGACCTGTCCACACACCATTGCTCACCTCAGCAATCACCGTGCAGCCCACCGAGCAGTGTGTGCACACTGATTTGATCGTCTGGACCGCACCGTCCACAGCTGAAGCAGCTGAAGCCTGCGTCACAGCGCCACCTGTTGCGGAAATAGCCGCAAGGCCACCAATCGCCAAACCACTCCCACGCAGGAACGCGCGTCGGTCTACAGATTTCTGTGCAACATCTGACAGGATACCAGTCCGTTGGGAGCGTCTCGCAACCCCGTTGGTCTTTTTCCTTAACATTTTCTTCCTCCCTTGCTTGCGCGAGCTTTGCCCGTGCTTGCTTGGCTAATTTGATCTCAAACAGTCGGGCGTCACGCTACCAGTCGCTTGAGGTTTCGGTCTTGCTGGGCAGCGCTTTAGAAGCGGGCGCTGTCCAGGTAAGCGCGGGTGTGCGCCGTATCTTGCATCTCATTGGATGAAAGGTCTGCAGGGCTGGCAGCCACGGCAGATGTGCCAGAAGCAACCGCGACAAAAGCTGCCGGAGCCGCTGTGCCCACAATCTTCAGAAAGTCTCGGCGCGTTGCGCCATCTTCAGAGGTTTTGCTCATTGGGATGTCTCCCTCCTGTTGCGTGGCGAACGTGTCGCCAGGTTATTGCGGCGCCTATGCCGCAGTCATTCTGAACGCTTCGCGCTCAATGTCGATAAAGGCTCGACCCACACTACCGACAGAGGCATAGAGGATCGAATTTTTTGCCGCTTCCAAATCAGTAAAGAAATGCCCGGCCCAGGGCGCGATATGCTTGTTGAAAAACTGCCTTTGGTCAGCGAGCTCAGCCGGTATTCCAAACCGACCAACGATCATCCCCCCCATCATCTCCATCAAAGAGGCGATATTGTCCTCAGGTTCATAAACACTGGGTGCCCTAACCATGCCGCGCAACGCCATGTCAGAACGCAGTGTGGCCAGTGGTTTTTCATGTAGAAAACCTGTCAAATAATAACTGGCATAGGGCAGCAACTCTCCACGCCCCAAACCGATGAACAACGCATTGAACTCACTCTCAACTTTCTTAGGATTGGTCACCCGCGCCACACGCGACAGGCTGCTGATTGCTTTGCCCAAATCACTGTCATCGCCCGATAGACCTATACATTGATCGAGCAAAAGCTGATCCGGCGGCGCAGATAAGATCAAACCAATGAAATTGTAGAGATCCGCGCGCAAGCGATCTTCGGACCCAATCGTTATGTCTTGAGCAGGATTCACGCTGCACTCTCCTTGGCTATAAATTTCATACGGCGCGGCATCGGCGAGGCGCATTCAACCTGTAACTCATCCGGCTCATCTCCTGTTTGAGAAGTTTGAAAGGCTAATGCGTCTTCTTCAGCTTGCCGCTCAAGATTAATCGGCGTTTCGGCCTCCGCCTCAGATTCAAGTTTGTCCTCACCTAGCTCCGCTTCTACGATGGTTGGGTTTAGGCGCTCTTCCTCCTGCCGAACCATCTCTTGCACATGCTTTAACATGCCTTTGCCCACTTGATAGGCCGTTTGGATATTTTCTACCGCCAGGGCAGCATCTGTGAAGTCCTCGCCATAATCGACAAGATTATCCACATTCGCCAAGACCGGGTTCGAGCGCCAAAGCGTCCGCAAGGCCCTACGGCGCAAACGATCTGGCACAGATTTAGACATAAAGCCCGAAAAGTCATCGCCCATTGCCATCTCATCAGGATTGGGCAGCTCTAGTTTCTCCAGTAAAGCCTCATCAGAAAGTTCATCCAACTCGGCGTGTTCCTCAGACAATTTTCTAGCCTCGACAGCCGCCAGATCGGCCTGAGCCTCTAATTCAACCTTCGCCTTACGACGGGCCCAAAAGTCTTGCTGACCACTCAATGGACTGTCTGCTTTGCAGTTGGTGCACGGTAGACATCCGAGATTTGCCGAATCCGAGAATCACCAATGCCGTTTTGATCCAAATCCACCCGCGCCTTGTCACGCCGGCGCTTAACAAACACCTGATCTTCGTGATGCGCTTCGACATAATCACGAACCCAGGCGACCAAACCTTCAGGCATGGGCACTTTTTCGACCAACTCTTCGCCCGTATCCGCATAATCTTGCGCTTCAAATGGCGAAGCCGTAGCCATAACCACATCTAATGGATCCACATCATCGCTGTCACGCATTACAACATAAATCGCCGGATTTTTGGTTGAAAGACCCTGCAAATAGGCCTCGGTATCGGTGCGGAACAATTCCAAAGAGACCGTTGCCGCGTGATATTCCACTGCATCGCCATCGCGGCGCAATTCTTTCCAATGAGCGGGACCCGCTCCTGGCAAAACCGCAACAGCCTTCCAAACATAGTCAACCCAGCGCGTTACGCCGGGCACCCTGCGTACCACTATTCCCAACGCCATGGATATCGATTTTTGAGCCGCTTGAGTCAAACTACCTCCATAATCGTGGTTACGATTACAAACACTATGTCTGAGGTTTCGAATTTATACAAAGAAATTAAATAATTATTGTGAAAATCTCCTAAATTTCTACGATGCAGCCATTTAGGAGCTTACAATTATTGCATTTAACTACTTATTATTATTTACAAAAAAAAACAGTATTTCACGAACATTAAGGATCGTAAAAAAAACACTGCACATGCAGCATGGAGGTTGCAACAGCCTTTCTACAAAATATGCGGTTTACGAACCGTCAAAAGCACGATTAACATCATTAAGGCTTTTTAGTTTGGCCGCCTCTGGGGAGAACCAATTGACTAAAACCTTAATTTTATGCGACTGTCTAGGATCTCAATCAATCGATGTAGACGCCATTTCCAAGGCAACTGGGCTTGCTTGTTCTCGTGTTCATAACAACCTTTGCGGTGATGAAATCAATCTCGCAGCAAAAGGCATCGAAGCAGGTGAGGCCCTCATCGCCTGCCAACAAGAGCGCCAGAAATTCGAAGAGTTGTCCGAAGAATTGCAGGCCGACCTGCCCGCCTTTGTTGATATCCGAGACCGCGCAGGTTGGGGCGAAGGCAATGTCACCCCCAAGATGGCCGCCCTCGCAGCAGAAGCTACTTTGCCAGCCCTTACCAGGCAAATGGGCGGTTCAATTGACATTCTGTCTGAAGGCACCTGCCTGTTAATTGCCGGTCCAAAAGGACATGAAGCCGTTCTGCAAGCCGCCGCCGATCTCTGCGATGTTTTGGCCGTTACCGTCTTGCTGCCACAAGGCGGGGAAATTCCCACAGATCGGCGCTTCGATTGCGTTGTTGGGCAGCTGCAGCATGCCTCCGGCGCTCTCGGGGGGTTTTCCCTTCAGATTGATGCGCTGCAAGAAGTTCGGCTAGGGGGACGCGGTGCTTTTGAACTGACAGATCCCCTGGATGGCGCGGCTTCGCATTGTGACATCATTATAGATTTTCGTGGTCCACCTGCACTGTTCCCTGCACCCGAAAAACGCGATGGATACCTGCGTGCAGATGCCCGGCACGTCCCTTCAGTTGCGAAAGCGGTTTTGACAGCCTCGAAGATGATAGGCACTTTTGAAAAACCGCTCTATGTCCGCCTTGAAGAAAGCCTTTGCGCCCACAGCCGCGCAGAAAAACCAGCCTGTTCGAATTGTTTGAACGTCTGCCCAACTGGAGCGATTCTCTCAGCAGGAGAGCATGTGACCATTGATCCAATGATCTGTGCCGGCTGCGGTTCCTGTGCCGCAGTTTGCCCTTCTGGCGCGATTAGCTACGATGCTCCATCGATTGATATTTTATTTCGCCGCATAAATACCTTGGCCGAAATTTTTAGCAAAGCAGGCGGAGAAAATCCACGTCTGTTGGTCCATGATGGCGACGCGGGCGCCGAAATGATCTCATTGGCGGCGCGCTTTGGTCGTGGCCTCCCAGGCTCTGTCGTTCCCCTCGAAGTTAACGGCCTGGCCGGATTCGGCCATGCGGAAATTCTGGCCGCACTGGCCTGTGGTTTTGCCGAGGTCAATATTTTGACCTTTCCAACCTCCGAAACCGACGTGATTGATGAGCAAATAAATTTGGCAAAAGCTCTAGGTGGTTTAGATACAGTGCATAGGCTGCAACCTACGGACCCAGAAGCTTTATGCGACATGTTGTATTCCGGGACGGCAGTCGAAATAGCCTGCGCTCCGATTTTGCCAATCGGTTCTCGGCGGCAAGTGGCACGTTTAGCTGCTAAAGCTCTTCAGCCAGAGGCAAATGTGCTCAACCTACCGATCGGGGCGCCCTATGGGGCAGTCCTAATTGACACAGAAGCCTGTAGCCTCTGCCTGGCCTGCGTCTCCCTTTGCCCCTCTGGTGCCTTGGGAGACAATGAAGATCTGCCACAACTACGGTTTCAAGAAGACGCCTGTCTGCAATGCGGCCTCTGCAGCAATATTTGTCCAGAGAAGGCCATTTCTTTGAAACCGCAGATGGATCTCACAGATCAAGCCTTTACACAAAAGGTTTTGCATGAAGAAGAACCCTTCGCCTGCATCGAATGCGGATCACTTTTTGGCGTGAAATCTACGGTTGAGAAGATCACTGAGAAACTAGCGGGAAATCATGCGATGTTTGCAAATCCGGCCGCGTCAAAGATGATCCAAATGTGCGACAACTGCCGTATTCAGGCACAGTATCACTCAACAGACAATCCGTTCCAAGGTGACGCCCGCCCTCGGGTACGCACAACAGACGATTATCTGTCAAAGCGCCGGGATCATTGAGATTGGATAGGCGATCCCAAATCAGCCGGCTGAATGGTCGCCACATAGGCCACAATGGCCGCAATTTCGTCCAAGGAGACCTCAATCGGTACGATTGGAGAGGGCAAATGAGCGGCAAAGGGATCGGTCACCTCAAACACTTGAGTGAACGCAGGGTGTGGATTGAGGAGATAGAATGCCTCGTATCGGCGACGCCAATCTTTAAAATTGCGCATGAGCGCAAACGAAGGGGTCGAGCCTATGGCCTTCATCCGATTGCTTTCATGAACAACATGGCAACGACCGCATTTTTCCAAACTAACCCGCGCACCCAGAGCCGCGTCTCCAGTCAGCGGCTTAGGTTTCGCAACAGCTGCCGTCTCAATTTTCGCTTGAAACACCGCGATTCCATTTGGGGCAAACTCCTCAATTGTGAGTTTGCCCGTATCCGACAAGAGCCAAATTTCAAACCGCTCAGCGGCGGGATGACCACCCGAAGCAAACCGCCACAATCTAGCGCCTTCGCGAAACACAGGCGTGCCTTCTGCCCCGAAGCGCGCCTGAGCGCCACCTTGCAAGAGATAGACTTTTGTGCCTGTTTTCAAAGAGAAACGAGGCAAAAGATACCTCAGAAAGCCACTGTCTTTAAAGGCAGAGGGGGCTTGCAGGGTAAAGGATTTTTCTTGGGCCAAAACGGGTGCGGCAAACAGAGCCCAACATATCACCAAAGCTTTAAACATTTCACCTATTTCCCCAATTTGCCCCAACTTGCAATTCACCCTAGGGGCAGTAGGATTCAAACGTCAACATTTGCAGCAACTAAAAGGAACGTTCGATGAGCGAAGAGTTAAATATGTCCATGCGAAAATTTCTCAAGCAAGTTGGAGTTACCTCACAGCAAGCGATTGAAGACGCATTGCGTGCGGTACCAAATACCGCCGGGAAAAGCTATTCTGCCAAAATGGTCCTCACCCTTGAGGGACTGGATTTCGAACATGTCGTCACCGGTAAAATTGAAAGTAATTAAATGTCAGTAACCCGCGAAGAGGTACTCGCTTGCCTCAAAACGATCCAAGCGCCCTCTGGCGTAGATCTGGTCGAAGCAGGATTGGTTCGCGCTCTTTCAGTAACCGGTGGCGCTGTCCGATTTGTAATGGAAGTGAGCTCCCCCGACCCCTTTGAACCGGCTAAGGCCGAAGCAGAAAGAAAACTTGCGGCCCTTGGTTGTGCGCCAGTATCCATCGTGATGACGGCTCACAGCAAACCTTCCGCCCCGCCTGACCTATCGCCCACCAGAAAGGCAGAGCCCGCAGGCCCAGAAAAAATTCCAGGCGTAGATCGCATTATTGCTGTGGCCTCCGGCAAAGGCGGCGTAGGAAAATCAACTGTTGCGGCCAATTTGGCCTGTGCTTTGGCCGCAGAAGGGCGTCGGGTTGGCATGCTTGATGCAGACGTCTATGGACCATCACAGCCCCGCATGCTTGGCGTGTCTGGCCGTCCGCAAAGCCCGGATGGCAAGATCATTTTACCACTACGAAATTTTGGTGTGACGATGATGTCTATTGGACTAATGACCAATGAGGATCAAGCGGTGGTCTGGCGTGGTCCGATGCTCATGGGCGCCTTGCAACAAATGCTCACACAAGTACAATGGGGCGCGTTGGATGTAATGATTGTCGATTTGCCGCCTGGCACAGGCGACGTAAATATGACCCTTGCCCAGAAAGCCCATGTAGATGGGGCAATTATTGTGTCCACGCCGCAGGATGTTGCACTTATGGATGCACGAAAAGGCATTGATATGTTTAATCAATTGGGAACACCTATCATTGGTATGATTGAAAATATGAGCACGCATATCTGCTCGCAATGTGGCCATGAAGAGCATGTCTTTGGACATGGTGGCGTTAGCGAGGAGGCCAAGAAATTGAACGTACCGCTACTAGCCGAAATTCCGCTTCATCTCGACATTCGTTTGGCTGCCGATGGTGGGGCACCGATTGTTGTCTCCAAACCCAATTCTACTCAGGCACAAGCTTTCCGCAGCCTGGCAAAATCTTTGATTGAAAGCGGTCAGGCATGACAGAAAATCAAAGACCAAGCTTTCCCCCACTCTTCAGCGGACTGGCCATCAGCGGCCAGATTAATCCCTTTGAAAAGGCCCGCGCAGAGGCTACCCGTGGCTGTGATGCCGGGTTGGTAGTCTATAATTTGGCTGCTAATTCGCTTGAAGCGGCGATTGTTTTCGCTCCAGATGTGACGCTCGAAGAGGCCATGGCCGTGCTGCCGCTTTGTGGTATTGGTTTTCAAAACGCCTTGGGCGCTCTGGCGCCACCTGAGGTGGCAGTTCAGCTCGAGTGGGCCGGCGGTTTGCGGATCAATGGAGCCCGCTGCGGCGCTTTACGGGTTGCAGCGTCTACCGTGGATACCGATGCGCTGCCCGATTGGATAGTAGTTGGATTGACCCTGCCCCTCTGGCCAGAAAGTGATGCACCGGGCGAAACACCAGACCATACTGCACTCTATGCTGAGGGCTGCGCAGAGGTTAACGCACTGGGTCTATTGGAGTCTTGGGTTAAACACACTTTGGTTGGCATCAACACCTGGAGCGAAGATGGGGTAAAATCTTTGCATTCTAATTGGCGCGGTCTGGCGCATGGCATTGGCGAAGACATAAAGATTCATGGACAGGCCGGCACTTTTCTTGGCGTAGACGAGAAATTCGGAATGCTGCTTCGATCTGAAGTGACTACCCAACTCATCCCATTAAGTTCCGTACTGGAGGGCAACTGATATGATGCTGGCGCGCGCAATACATTTTGACGAAAGCGATATGAATGTCTTTCACTCGCCTGCGCGCACTGGTGAATGGTGTATCTCGGGCGGCTTTGAATTTTCCAATTGGACAGAAGCTGATTTGACTGGAAAGTCGCGGCAAGCCTTTTCCAACGGTTGGCTTGGTGTGGAGACCTTTGGCCGCGTAACATTTGTGGCTACAACCAAAATTGAACCATCAGAATACGCGTTTCTCAAGGACTCCTTAGCACGGCACTTTGTTCAAATCTATGGCGCCCCGTCCCTAGAGGAAGCAGGCCAAGTTGCAGAAGAAGAATTGGTGCATATGACCGAGCTTTGCAACGACCACGACCCTAATACTTTGCTCACAGTGGTGCGCGAGTTGACAGGCTCCGGCGTGAAAGAGGGGTTTCGCATGATTGAATCGCAAGATGCGGGATTGAACCAATTTGCCATCCATGGCTCTTTAGATGACGATGGACCTGACGGTCATGGCCACAGCCACTAGGTAAACATCCCTCGCCTTGACTCAATCAGACAAATAGAAACTTGTATTGGATTGTAGTAAAAGAGAGCCATAGCTGCAGCTCGACTGCATGACTTTGTAGAGGACAGCCCACCTACCTCTGTGGCTGAATTAGAGGCCCTTTTCGGCAAAGAAATAGCTAGCATTGTAGCTGAGCTTACCGACGACAAGTCTTTACCGAAGGCAGAGAGAAAGAAGCAACAAATCTTGAATGCCTCCAAAAAAGAGTAACGAGGCCAGCTTGGTAAAACTCGCTGATACAACCTCAAACATCGGTGCTATTGCTAATTCGCCACCTGACGGTTGGTCCTTGGAGCGACGCCTGGAATATATTGGTTGGGCCAACACGGTTGTAGGCCACTTACCGCTACTGCCCAAAGAGGGTTTAGCTGAGTTCTTGAGCCGCTGCGATCAAGCACGGTCCGTCAGGCTAAGAATGCTTCTCTTGGAGCACCCAGACACATCCATTTTCAGCATCGGTAGCGGCGCTGTCAGACGAATAAGAGCTCGCATCGGATTGCTGGTGCAGCCTGGATCTATGCGCTTAATAATTGGCGCCACTCGGCGAGAGCAGCGGCACGGCTCAGCTTGGAATTGGTGCGTTAGTAGAGGTGGCGTTACCAAACAAAATTACCCCCGAATGAATTTGTGCCCCCAACACTAAAGGCCCGTGGTCCGAGACGCGGGGCCCTGGGATAGGGGGGGCCACTGGCGCCACTTGCAGCTGAACCGTAACGATTGGGCACAGTAACCCCTACTTTTCAGCGGTCAAATATCTGCACATCAGGTGCTGCTCCATAGGTACGGAACTAAACAAGGCTTCTGTTTTAGATGAGGTGTGAGTTTTGATTCGCCTAAGCGCACCAAAGAAAACCTGGTTGATAGTCAAACGGTGGTTTTTTGTAACCCATTTGTAACCCAACAGAGCACTGCACTCACAGAATGCATGTTCAAGCAACAAGCAACGAAAGTTCAGTTTGGAAGAGGTCTTCGAATCCGCTCGGCAATGACCGCTTCCGCGACTTGGGCGGCGTTGCAGCGAAGTGATCACCGCAGTTGCGATACAATGCTGCGTCAGCGAAGGTGAAAAATCTAAGGTCGGTTTTGTCCGCAAAGCAGCCATCCATGCACAGTTCAACCAATGGCTGCAATCCATTCGTCATTCTGATATACTTACAACAGCCAGGTACATAAATGTGAACTCTAAGAATGAGTGAAGC
>Ga0209195_1000517_pt1 | contig 29196 bp, 33 predicted proteins | sample COGITO_mtgs_1004_3_FD_184788 | JGI IMG/M metagenome (GOLD analysis project Ga0209195, IMG submission 184788) | Pelagic marine microbial communities from North Sea - COGITO_mtgs_100420 (SPAdes) (version 2) | ecosystem: Environmental > Aquatic > Marine > Epipelagic ...
ATCTCCACTGATACAGCGACTAAATTAGTTGAAGGTGCTTTTTTAAACTTTAGTAAATCAAACCTTATTTTTGGTGTAAACCTTTTGGAGGACTTGTTGTTTTGGACAGATAATAGAAATCAGCCAAGAAAAATAAATGTACAAAAAACTCTTGGTTACTACACTAACGAAGATCAAATATCTGTAGCTAAATACTATCCTTTCCAAAGCATAGAGTTATTTAAGGAAAGCGATATAGCTACTGGAGAATATGAAACAACAATGAAGGATGTCGTTAGTAAAAGCCTACCTAATGGAGGATCTGCTGGCGTGAGTTCTGCTGTGACAAATTCATCTTCTTTTGATATACAAAATCTTTATATACCTACATTCCCTAATGAGTTAAAAAGTGGTTTTACCGTAGGTTATGTTGATCAACAAGGGGCAATAGTAGATACAGGTGAAACTGTCGATACTTATGCTGATCCTACATTAACTCTTACTGGTAACGTAAGCATACCCTTGGTTGGTTCATCTACTGAATTGGTTTTTAACATTAATCCATATTACGAATCTGATTACTCTGGTGATATTGCTTTTTTAGAAGACAAGTTTATTAGATTTAGCTACAGATTTAAGTTTGATGATGGAGAGTATTCCTTAATAGCTCCATTCACACAGCCTTGCTTTATACCTAAGCAAGATGGATACTTTTTAAACACTGAAGTAGTTGAAGCTGGTCCGGGCGCGGGTGTTTCTGGAGATGAAAACGAAGCAATATCATCTACTGTTGTGGCTTTTATGGAAAACAAAGTTAACAACATTCACTTACAGGTGCCACTACCTTACTCTAAAGACACTTTAAAAAGCGATCTTCACGTAGACGAAATAGATATAATATATAAAGAATCTGATGGACTAGCTCTTCAAGTTATAGAAACAATAAAAGTAGATCAAAACTTTACAGGAACAAGTACAGTTTTAGATTATGATTATCAAGCAAAAAAACCTTATAAAACTTTACCTGAAAAAGAAATAACTAGAGTATATGACAAGGTTCCGCTAAAAGCTTTTTCTCAAGAAGTTATAAGTAATAGAATTGTTTATGGAAACTATTTAAACAAGCCTACTCCACCACAGTTTATAAACTACAACGTTACCGCTACAGAAAAATTTGATTTTGATATAACTGAAAACAAAAATAGAACTAGTGTTGTTGAGTATCCTAGCAGTAGTTTAAAAACAAATAGAAACTATCAAGCAGGGTTTGTATTAGCTGACAGATTTGGTAGACAATCTTCTGTTATACTTTCAAACAACGAAAGATCTATAACGGTTGGAACAACTACATATACGGGCTCCACATTATACTCGCCATACATAAGCGAAGAGATAGGTGTTAATATAGACTCGTGGAAAGGAAACTCTATGAAGATTTTACTAAACGACCCAATACCAGGTGGTTCAACAGGGTTATATAACAATGACACGGGCTCTATTAATTACAATCCAAACGGATGGTATTCTTATAAAGTGGTTGTTAAACAAACTCAACAAGATTACTATAACGTATACACTTGTGGAGCTGTTAAAGGTGATCCTTTTGATAGCAGTGAAGATCTTAATTATACTTATATATCTCTGCAGAGTGACAACATAAACAAAGTTCCTAGAGATTTATCTGAAGTAGGTCCATTGCAGAAGCAGTTTAGAAGTTCTGTAAAACTATATGGTAGAGTTAATATAGATAATAGGTTAGCCTTAAACGAAGGAGGAGATAATAGTCAATTTTATCCTGGTAAAACTTTTTTCACGTCCCCAAAAATACAGGACATGTACGAAACATTCGGTATAGATAGATCTGATGAATCAACTTGGCCTGGGTATCCCGCGGCGCCAGACATATCTGAATTATATATATTTCAAAATAGCACTTCTAACCCACTCTTGTCTTCAATTGTAACTTCACAAGACCCTGATTTACAGTTTGGAATACTAAGTACCGGAAGTGTTAGCAGTGGATCAATGACTAACTTAGCTGTTTTAGAAACTGCTCCAGAAGAATCTAGATTAGACATATTCTGGGAGACATCTACCTCTGGAGTTATAAACGATATAAACGTTTTAGCTGCTGGTAGCGATAACTTAGTTGCTGGATTTTCTAGCTCTTACAATGATTCTGGTTTTGATGAGTCATTAATCATTGACGACAACGTGTCGAGCGCCAGCTTTACACTAGTAGGTCCTGGCGGTGCAAACATACCAGCGACAAGTATAGATAGCTTTAATCTAGATTCTGTTTTCACAACACAGACAACACCGTTAGACGTTTCTAGTTATTTTGAATTATACGAAGTAGATCCTATTCTTTTACCTGGTTTTTACAACATAAAAGTAACCAGTGATTTTGTTGACAATGTTTTTTATGGTAGCAACCAAGGTGTAAGAGTTTGGAATTTCACGTTTACAGCTGTTATAGACGGTGTTGTTAACATAATAGAAAAACAAATAGATTTAAGTAATGTAGCACCAGTGATGGTACCAACAGTGCCACTATCCATAGACACGGATGGGTTTGATTCTATACTGACAACATTGACAGCTACTAATGGAGCTAGCGCAGATAATCCTCATAGAGGTGAGGAAATAAATTGGTTTATACATTCACAGTCAGGCGCGAATGCTGGCGCTGTCACCTACTTTAGCGTAAGCTTTTCAAATACTGAAAGATTATCTACATGTAACCTATTAAATGATCTTGTTGGTATTTTACCATCAGATGTTTATACGGTTGTTTTAAGAGCTGAAGATGCTGGTGGTCTTTTTGATGAAATCATTATAACAATAAATAGTTCCATACGAGTTAACTATGTTAGAGAATATAATTTTACAGTTACCGGAACAACATATTACTTTACTCTAATAAACGCTGTTGACTCTACAGATCCAAACAAATCTGGTTACTACGCTTATCTTGACACTTGGGGTAATTTAACCGGACCATCAGTTGATGTAGATTTAGATTACACAAATAGCGCAAAAACAGGATGTCCTATATCGCCTAATAAATGGATATTTAAAGCCTCTGAAAGCACAGCTATAAATCAAGCCAAAGAGTGTTTACTAGCGGGATACCAAGGTGCGGTCTATTTTGACATTATAGGTACAAGTGGTTACACTTTTGAAATAGTGTAATAAAAACTAAAAATAAGTAATAATTATATGGGAGCAGTTATAGAAGTAAAATATTTTAATACTTTTTTGTTAAGAAAGACAAACGAAGTAATAGCAGATCCTGATCAAACACCGGCTTGGAACGGCTCGTTTGGCGTGCCTTCATCTGTAGGTGGTGGTTACCCTGTAATTCCAAGTGGTGATATCTCTGACACTGGTAATAACTGGGTTGTAGAAGAATCAAGAATAAGAGGTGGTTACAACAATACAAACGTTGATTACGGTGTTAGAGCATATATAGCTGAAGATGAACCTAATGGCTTCCGTAGACCTAACTCGTTAATATACTCAGGTATATTTAATTCCAGAACAGGTATAAACAATACAAATGTTTTTTCTGTAGCTGAAGAGATAACTAAGTCAGCAGATCCTGCTAATGGTAGTATACAAAAGTTATATGCTGAAGATACTAATTTAGTTGTTTTTCAAGAAGCTAAGGTTTCTAGAGCTCTAATAGATAAAGACGCTATATATACTGCTGAAGGAGGCGGTAGCGTAACTAACATAAACACGACGATAGGTACAATACAACCTTACGCTGGTAATTTTGGTATAAGTAGAGACCCAGGTAGTTTTGCTGCTTATGGTTATAGAAAGTACTTTACCGATAGAGACAGAAACGCAGTATTAAGATTATCAATGGATGGTTTGACTGAGATATCTAACTACGGTATGAATGACTATTTTAGAGACGAGTTTTCTTATATAAACATAAACAACATAAGCGGAGTGGTGATTGGAGGATGGGACACTTATAATAAGCAATACACTTTGTCAACTCAACTTTCCGCGGTGTACAATTCTGATTACTATAAAACATTGTCATTTGATGAAAGTGTCAAAGGTTTTCCTAGTTTTTATTCATACAAACCTGATCAACTTTTTAGCGTTAGAGGATCTTTTTATAGTTTAAAAGACGGTAAGATATGGAAGCATTATCAAGAAAACAAAAAGAATGGCGATCCTGTACCTAGAGGTAGTTTTTATGATAATACCATCTATGATAGTACTAAAACTTACATAGAATTTATCTTTAACCCAAACGTTAGCTCCTCTAAAGTGTTTAAAACTATAAACTACGAAGGTAGTAATGGTTGGAAAGTAGATAGTTTCGCTATGGATACTGGGGATACTACTAATATCGTTTACAGTTATAATGAAGGATCTTATGTAGAAGGCGGTGTAACTTATAGAGTAGGTTTTGATAAAAAAGAAAATAAGTACCACGCTAACCTAGTTAATAGCTCTGGTGTAAAAGCTGGAGAAGTTTTATGGGGTAGTGACATGACAGGTGTCAAGGGTTACTTTGCGACAGTAAAAGTATCTACAGACGCTACTACGAATCCGGGTGAATCTAAAGAGCTTTTTGCGGTTTCATCTAACTATGTTGAATCATCTTATTAATGAAAGAAAAATCTTTAAGTGTTAACTTATTCAGAGACAAAGTAATGTCTTTAGAGCAGCAGTTATTAAATTCTGAGGATTCTTTAGTAGTGAAAGGTAATTCTGATGCTTTTCCATTAACACACTCTTTTTCTGATGGCGTTTATATTAGAGAGATGTCTATGCTTAAAGGAGGTATGGTTATAGGTAAAATACATAATAGAAGCCACACATGGTTTCTAATGAAAGGTAAATTAAAAATAGCAAACGAGAACGGCGTTGTGACTTACTCAGCTCCAACTTACGTAAATGCTAAATCTGGTGCAAAACGAGTGATAATAGCTTTAGAAGACTCTGTTTTTGTAAACGTACACCCTAACCCAGATAATATAAGAGATACAGACAAGTTAGAAGAAATATTAACTTGCGAAACATACACACATTATAAACAATTAAAAAAATAGCTTATGTCAATGGTAGTAGCTGGAGTAATATCCGGTGTAGGTTCTCTTGTAAGCGGTATATTTGGAAACTCAGCAGCAAATGCAGCTGCTAGAAGAGCCGCTAGAGAGAAGAAAAGATTAGCTGGAGAAATAAAGTCTCTAGAGAACAGCAGGCAAGCTGTAATAAACCCTTATGCGAATGTTGAGTCTTTGGCTGGCATGATAACTAATCCTTTTGAAAATTTAGGAGTAGCTACTCAAGCCGCAGAAATGCAAGCAGAGCAAGCAGATATAGCTTTAGCAAACACATTGGACACTATAGCCGCTACAGGCGCTAGTGCAGGTGGAGCAACCGCTTTAGCTCAAGCTGCTTTACAATCTAAAAAAGGTATTTCAGCAAATATTGAGCAACAAGAAGCTAGAAACGAGCAAATGAAAGCTCAAGGAGAACAGCGGCAGCAACAACTTCAAATGTCTGAAGAAGCTAGAGTTCAACAATTGCAAGGTGAAGGAGAGAAATTTAAATTTCAATCACAAGAAAATAGAGATATAGCTAAGCTTGATAGGTTATCTACTCAAATGTCTGGTGCTGCTGGACAAGAAATTCAGTCAAGAGCAGACGCTAGAAGCTCAATGATGAGTGCTTTTGGAGGTATAGCAAGCGCTGCTAGTGGTTACATGCAGTATAACACACCTTCGATAGCACCAACAACAACGGTTACAACCGGTTAAAACAAGAACATAAATGAGTTATAGAAATCCAACACAATACATAGATAGATCTTTAGGAAAAGATGTGCAACAACTGCAAAATACTATAACGAGTAGTTTTAGATCTTTTGGAGAGTCATATGCTAAGCGTCAAAAAGAAACTGCTGCAATCATAAAGAAAGAAACAGCTAGAAGAAAGAAGTTAACAACTGATTTAGAAGCTAAAAAACTTACTCTTAATAAAGGTTTCGCAGATCTTAAAGAAAACAACAATTCTTATGATTTTCAAAAAATACTTGGCAATGAGTTAAAAGTATACAACGAGTATGCTACGTCTTTAATAAACAACACTATTGATGACCCCAAGGAAATAGCTCGTAGAAAACATAGAATGGCCGAAATAGAAGGCTTACCTGGTTCAATTAAAACAGACTTAGGCATTATTGGCTCTTACTCAGAAGGTATGGGTGAGAAAATGAGTAGTGCCGGTACTTTTGGAGGTTACTATCTTGGGGGTAAGGCAAAAGGCTTAGAGTATATGCAGGTATTAGTTAATAACTTAAAAGGTGCTAGAGATGTCAACTTGCAGTGGGATAATGAGAAAGGTAGTTATAATATTAGTTATGTAAATACTCCAGAAGGAGGTGAACCTATACCTGTAAATTCAAGAGACTTAAGAGCTGGTGAAGTTGGGGCTAAAGAATTAGTTGCTACTATACCAGATCCCACAGACAATCAAAAAGCAGTGCTAAAAGCTTCTGGATTATACACAAAAATTCTTTTAAAAGACGGAAAAGAAAAGGAAGTATTTAGCAAAAGCTACTTGCAAGAAGAAGAGACTATAGATGACCCAAATGTTAAAGGTGGAAAAATTAAAGTGCAAAGAGTTGATAAAAACAAGTTTATAAACAACCCTCAGGTTGTCCAAGCAGCTAAAGCGTATATCGATGGACTTGATCCTGACGATAGAGAAGCATTGAACAATGGTATATTTGCGCCTAAAAAAGAAGATCTTTTAGAAAAAGATTCACCTGAACTTTACGTTCCATCATACGGTGATGACCAAGAAACTAATAAAGCAAATGACGCTTTAATTTTAAAGAACTATATACAGTACCAAGCTGACCGTATTCCACCACAAAAGCTTTTAGATACGATTAAACCTGAGAAACCAAAAGAGTTAACAAAATTTGAATTAGCTAAACTTAAAGATAGAGAAACTATAGTTAGTACATACACAGACTTAATAGAGGGCGAGTCGTTAGAAGAAGCTTTACAAGGAGCTAATCTAACAACTGAAAGAATCATAACTACTACAGGTGATAAAAAAGGAACTCCTACTGGTTTTTTACTTAAAAAAGGAGATAAAGCTTATAGATTCATGTACAATGATAGTCGTACTAAAAAATTCAGAAAGCTATTAGAATACAATGGTGTTTTATCACCTAGCCAGATAGACGAAGAAGTAAAAAAATTAAAGAAAAAATACGAAACAGGCCCTTACAAATCAGAATACAACACCACGCAGGATGATTTAAACCCTTTTACAATAAAAAATTAAACTATGTTTGAGCTAAACGGAAAACAATATTCAGTAGATGATTTACAGAACGCAGCTGTAAAATACGGTATGGATTACAATACTTACCTAAGCAAGATGATGGAGAAGGGTTTAAAAGAAATTAAACCAGCAAAGACAGAGGCTGTTACAACGGAAACTGCACCTGTAACAGCAGAAAATCAAGCAGTAAGTACGGATTTAGTATCGGAAAATGGTTCTTCGGATTCACAAAAACCTAAACCAGACTATGCTTCTCAGATAAAGAGTAGTGAGTTTTTTAAAGAGAATGTTCCATATAAAGGCTCCGAACAAGAAGAAATAGACAAAAAAGAAGATAAAAAAGACTCTAGCGTTACTATCAACGACTTGTTAAAAACACTTGATGGTGTAAATTATAAGAAAGAAAGTGGTAAATTCGAGACTGACGACTCAGTCGGTGTAGATGTGTTTCAAAAGGAAGAAGAGCAAGCTGTACCTATTTTTAGCGAAATGTTCAAGGGTAGTGGCATTAACTTTAAAGAAACATCTACAGTGGGATTAGATCCTTTTACGGGTATGCCTAACGTTAACCTAGACGCTATGACAGTTTCTATAGGTGAGAAAGGTAGTTCTAGTTATAAAGCTATAGATATACCTTTGGAGGTTGAAGGTGGAGTTGCTAGAGAAAACTTAACTAAACTAAAAAACTTTATAAAGGAAAACAAAGATAAAGTAAATACCTATGACTGGAGTAGAAACAATAGGCAAGCTGAGAAAGCTTATGATACTTGGAAAGATTCTAACGTAAGTATAGAGCAGGGTGAACAAGTTATTAAGCAAGAAACCTTAAAAAATCCAAACTATTTCGATATCATAGATAAAGCTAACGAACCTAAGACTTCGGCTGAGAAATATGCTAGCGCTCGTACTATGTATGCTCAAGGCGTAGGTGTTACTTATAGCAAACTACAAGCTATAGACGCTTTGCAACAGAAATTAAATGAAGCTAAGGCTATAATAAGTAAAAAGAGTCCAAAAATATCTAGTGCTGAATTAGATGAAGCAGCTAGAAATGTAGTTCGTCAACAAGATTATCAACAGAGATTAGCTGAGTTAGAAGAGAAGGAAATACAAGCAGCTATAAAAAGAGGTGAGATAAGCGCTAGCGTAATGTACGTAGGGGGAGTTGCTTCTAAGAGTAAGAAAACTGAAAAGTTTAACAAAGACCTAGACGTAACTAACATAATAATAAACCAAACACGTGTAACTAATAATGACACTGAGTTTCTTTTCGAAAACATTAAAAAAGCTTATAGAGAAGACGGAGACGGACTGGTTATAAGCCCTGCTAATCAGGGTAGAGTGTTAAGTATAGCTAAAAAGCTAGGCGTAGACCTCGATATGTCAGATAAGTCTCAGGTACAGTTGAAGAACGGAAACATTATATCTAGTAATTATTACAAGATAATGCAAGCTAGTAGAGATGCTTCTACTGCAGGTAGTTTATTAATAAACAATAGATTAAAGGAACAAAGTGATTTAGCTTCTGCAATAGGAGACGACGACTTGGCTTTGATAGCAGCAGGTAAAAATTACAACATGTGGGATCAAGCAGCTAATTCAGTTCTTTTAGGTGCTGGTGATTTATTAGTGGGCGCAGGTAGATTAACTGCTGAGATTAATCCTTTTACATTAGTTGAAAGAATTGAAGACGCTGTAAGTGGTAATTTTGAAAGTGCTTTTTCTCCAAAATTTGCAAAGCTTGGTGCTGACTGGGTTGAGTTCTCAAACAAAGATAGAGAAACGTATGCAAGAAGCGTAAGCTTTGATGACGCTTTTAAAAGTGGTGGTGCTTTTATGCAGTTTGCTTTACAGGAAACCGCTACACAGATACCAATTATAGCAGCTATAGTAGCTTCTGGTGGAACTGCTGCTCCTTGGGTAATTGGAGCTTCAACTATGGGTAGTAAAATGAATGAGTTAGGTTACGAAAACATTAATCTAGCTGATGGAGAAAAATACAGCAACAGTGATATTTGGTTAAAGTCTCTTGGTTATGGTGCGTTAGAAGGTTCTTTGTCTGCAGTATCAGGTACTAGAGTATTGCGTAATGCAAAAACAAGATTTATTAGTGGTGGTAAACAAGCGGCTGAAACTCTTTTAGAGAACAGTGCTAAGACATGGGCTATAGAACAAGGTAAAGGGTTAGGAGCTGACGTTATTGTAGAGGCTGGAGCAGAAGCTCTTACCACTGGTGGCCAAAACTTAATAGATGGTAAACCTTTTACTGAAAACATGGCACACGCTGCCTTTAGTGGTTTTGGTATGTCAACGTTAATGGGAGGTGTTCCTTATTTTAGAGGTTTATATTACTCTAGCATGTCTAATTATGCGGCTCTTAGCGATATTAGAGGCATACAATCTGATATTGATGCTTTGTCTAAAAGATGGGCAACAGCTCAAACAGAGAGCGGTGCTAAAATATATGCTGAAGCTATTGCTGATAAATACACTAAATTAAACGATGCTGTTGTAAAGCAAGAATCTTTAATAAACAATAACCTAACGTCTGGAGGAGCGAACAAAATTGTTGAAATAACAAGTAAGCTAGCAGCTCTACAGAATAAAGCTAAAGCTATATCTGAGTCTAAGGATTTATCTACTGAAGAAAAAAACGCTCAAATAAAACCTTTACTCGCAGACTTTAATTCGCTTAAATCACTTAAAGACAAGGCTTTAGGGCACTCATCGTTATTAAAAAACGAAACAGAATTTAAAGCATTTCAAGCTCTACAACCTTTGAAATACGATCAATACGTAGATCAAGCTACGCAAGAACTAATCGGCGAAAGGAATGGTAAAGAACCAAACAACATAGATGTAGACAACAGAGCTTACGACTTGTATTTCGGAGATATTGTTAGAGCAGAAAACGCTAAGTTAGGTAGAAAAAACTCCAGCGTGTTCAAAAGCTTTAAATCTTTTGAAACTGTTGATGAAGCTATAGCTGATCTAGATAATGTAAAAGATTTATCACCAGAAGATAAAGCTGAAATAATACTTGGTTTAAAAAACGGTAATGATGGGTATGCTAATAAATCTACAGGTACTCAAGTTGCTGTTGTTGAAAATCAGGTAGCGAATCAAAGAAAATACACAAAAGTACATGAAGTTGGTCATAAAGCTTTTTGGAATTTACTAGGTAACAACGAAAACAACGCTGCTTTTAAACAGGTTAGTGAGCAAATCTTATCAACATTAAAGAAGACTGATAAAAAAGTACACGATAGTCTTTTAAAAGACGGTGTAGATGACGATTCTGGAAATATAATACCAGCTGAAGTAATATCTAGATTTTTAGAATATGTTAGTGAAGGTAAGGTTACTAACGTTCAAAAAGCAAAAGGTATATCTGGTCTATTTGGTGTTATGATTCAAAAACAGTTCAGCAAAGACTATAACTTTGATTTTAGAGGAGAGCAAGATATATACAACTTTGTTGTTGGTGTTGGTAAAAAAATAAAAGATGGTACTCTTACCACGGTTGACATTAAAAAAGCTAAAAGCGGGGATTTAATAAAAAGCGTTACAAAAGACTCTGATAAAACTGTTTCAAAAGAATCAAGCGTATCTTTTAGTAAAGCTAATAAAGAGCTTGGTGACGAAATAAAAGCATTAGTGCCAGAAGGAACTAGCAAGAGTAGATATGATAATCAAGTAATTGGTAACGTATACGAAAAACTAGTATTTGGCAAAACGCTAGATGGTTTAATTAACGGCCAACTTAATAAGTATGGGGTAGTTGGTGACAATGTTTATGGTAAACCAAAAGATTTATTCTTAGAAGACGTTAAAGCTCAGTTATATGAAAAAAGTTTAATGAGATTTAATCCTGAGACAAACAATGACTTAGGTGGTTTTGTTGTAAATGAACTTATAAAGTATAGAATTGGTGATGTAGTTAACAGGTATAAAAAAGAAGCTGGTGTAGAAGGTAAAAGTTTAGATGTTGCCGCTGGTGAAGTGGGTTCTGTTCAAGAAGTTGCTGACGAATCAATAAGTATTGAAGATCAAATTGACTTAGACGCTACGCAAGCAAGATCTGATACTAGATTAACAAAAGCTACTAAGATAATGTCTAAAGAGCAGTACGATAGAGCTGCTAAGATGGTCGAAGAGAAGCTTAAAGACATCGATCCTAAGAAACTAAGCTACAAGAAAATTGGTGGCTTAGCAACAGATATTTTATCTGAAATTACAGACGTACCTGCTGGTAAAATACTAGACGCTACTAAAAACCTTTCTAAAGAAGAAACTTCTAGGGGAGCTATGTTCATTGAAAAGAACATCGACTATATTAGAAAAACTTTACCGAAAGGAGCGGTTCAAGAAGCTGCCACTGAAAAACTAATGGGTACAGCAACTGGAGTAGCTAATAGTATTCTTAAGAGATTATATGACAAGAACCCTAGAATTAAAAAGGGAGCAGGATTATCACCTTGGTCTATAAAGCCAGATATAACAAATCAAGATATATTAGATGCTATTGGAAGACCGAAAAGAGAAGGCGATAGAAAAATACAAATAAACCCTAGATCACCTGAAGGTCAAGTGATTAAAGGTATATTGAATTTAGTAGATAGAAACATTGCTAACGAGTTAGCTAGAACTGTTGAAAGTGATTTAACTCTTGAGCAAAAACAAGATATTGCTGCTGGTAAAAGTGATGTAATGTTTAGTAAGGCTCTTGCTAAGGTTTTAGTTGAAAGTGCTGTTAATCATTTAGGTATAAAAACAAGAGTAGGAAAGGGCAAATTAGTTGGAATAGTAAACGACTTATTAACTACAGAATCATACGGTGGTGAAGAAGATTTTAACAAATCTTTAGATAATTTAACAAAAGAGCAACGGCAAGTAGTAGATTTAGTTTTTGGAGGTAGAGACTGGCTTTTTGGCATGTTCTCTGATACAGAAGCAGTAAAAAACAATGGCGTAAGATATGAAAAAATAATTAAAGAAGCTATAAAAAATGTTGGAATAAAAGGAGTTAGCGTAGACTTAAGCGAAGGCGGTTTTGGTAGTGGTGTTGATTTAGTTTTAACGGTAAATGGTAAAAACATAAATATAGAGCTTAAGTTAAATAGAAAAGCTCAAATGGGTAGTTTTAGTATAAATATAGATGGAGATAGCTTTTCTTATACTAAAAGCGTAGACGGTTTAATTGAAAAACTACCAGACTTACACGAGGCTATACAAAATTCACTTAAAAGCGAAAAATATTTAAAAGCTGTAGATGACTATAACAAAAGAGGTGTCGAGCTTGGAGGTTATTATGACGAAGCCACAGGTGTACTATCTGGCTCGGAGAGTATGTTTTTACAATTAGTAAAAGAAGGTAAGCTAAAAGCAACTAACCTGAACATAAAAGAAGATTCTAAAGGAAAAAAACTAGACATAGGTATTATAAACTTAATATACAACAATAAAGGTGTTTTTAACATGGATATTGGCGGTAAAGGGCTTTACTACCTTGGTACTAATAAGGACAATCTACCCACTAGCAAGTTAGAGGGAAACTCTAGTTTAATGATTAGAAGAACTTATAATCAGATAGGTAAGACAGGTATTTATAAAAGTATAGTTCGCGCATTTGCTAAATTAGATTCTAATATTACTGAATCTAATATAAATTTTTCTATTTTAAGTAACACAGAGCAAGATATAAAAACAATCGCAACGAATTTTAGTAAATCTGTAAACTTAGATAAAGAGTTTAATGATATTATAGAAAATAAAACAGGTATCGAGTCTTACAAAAACTACAAAAGAGTCAAAGCTCAAGTAACAGGAGCTAGTAAAGGTAAGTTTAATTTCTTTATTGCACCATCCGCTGAAGATTTTGTTGGACTATTATATAAGACTTTAGGTAAAGGCAAGATTGGAGATGCTCAAATGGCTTGGTATAAGGAAAACTTACTAGACCCATACGCAAGAGCTATGCAAAAAGTGTCTAGAGATAGAAACTTTATGGCTAGAAACTTTTTAGCAATTAAAAAAGAACTTAAAATTGTACCAAAGAACTTAAAAAAGAAAATACCAGGAGAACCTTTTACTCAAGAGCAAGCTATTAGAGTTTATATCTGGAATAAGAAAGGATCTACTATTCCAGAAATATCTGAAAACGATAGTATTTACTTAACTAACTTTGTAGAGAATAATGAAAAGTTAAAAACTTTTGCAGATCAAGTGATAGCTCTTAGTGGTCTTGAAGATTACGCTAAGCCTGGTGACTCTTGGGTTACTGGTACTATTACTACTGACATGTTAGAAGCTTTAAACACTACTAAAAGAGCAAAATACTTGGAGTTATGGCAGCAAAACGCTAATGAAATATTCTCTGAGAAGAATTTGAACAAGTTAGAAGCTGCTTTTGGAGCTGATTACAGAAAAGCAATGGAAAACATTCTAAAGAGAATGAAAACCGGTAGAAACAGAGCTTTTGGTGGCGATAGTTTAACAGGTAGATTTGTTGACTGGATGACAGGAGCTACTGGTGCTATCATGTTCTTCAACACTAGGTCAGCTGTTCTACAGACTTTATCTGCTGTCAACTTTATAAACTTTGGTGATAATAATATATTCGCTGCGTCTAAAGCTTTTGCTAATCAAAAACAGTATTGGAGTGATTTTAAAAAGCTATTCAACTCTGATTTTTTAGTTGAAAGACGTGATGGATTAAAAATTAATGTAAATGAAGCTGATATTGCTGACATTGCTAAGGAAAAAGGTGTTAGAGGTTTAATTAACAAATTGCTTAAGTTAGGTTTTACACCTACACAGTTAGCAGATAGTTTTGCAATTGCGACTGGTGGAGCTACTTTTTACAGAAACAGATTAAAATCATTGATAAAAGATGGTATGGACCCTGTTGCTGCTGAAAAACAAGCAATGAGGGATTTTAGAGAAACAGCTGAAGAATCTCAACAGTCAAGTAGACCTGATAAAATTAGTGCTCAACAAGCGGGTCCATTAGGACGTACTATATTAGCTTTCGCGAATACACCAGCGCAATACGCGCGTATAATTAAAAAAGCCGCTAGCGACATTAAGAATGGCCGAGGAGACCTAAAGACAAACGTATCTAAGATCATGTACTATGGAGTTGTGCAGAACTTAATATTTAATGCGCTACAACAAGCGTTATTCGCAGCTTTATTTGATGAAGACGAAGAAGAAATTGATGATAAAACTATTAGCATAGCAAATGGTATGGCTGATTCAATACTTAGAGGTATTGGTATATCTGGAGCTATAATATCAGTAGTCAAGAACGCTGCTTTGAGATGGGTTAAAGAAGAAGAAAAAGCAAATCCAAAATATGAAAACGCTATTTTAGAATTGACTAAAATATCACCACCAGTATCTTCTAAAATAAATAAGCTTAGAGCCGCTTCTAGATCTTACTCTTGGGACAAAAAAGAAATGAAAGAAGGTGGTTTAAGCATCGATAACCCAGCTAATTTAGCTATAGGTAATATTGTTTCAGCGGTTACAAACATACCTTTAGATAGAGTTGTAAAGAAAGTACAACATATAAAAGCAGCAAGCGATTCAGAAATAGATACTTATAAAAGAATATTTTTACTAGCTGGTTGGAGCAAGTGGGAGCTTGGTATTAAAGATGCTAAGAAGTCAAAAACAAAAACGGTTAGAAGTAAAAAAACTTACAGCAAAAAGAAGTATTATAAATAGATATAATAAATTTAGTAAAAAATAATATAAATGTCAAATAAATTAAGCGAAAACACAGAAGTAACCGTTGATTTAAAAACAATAGCATTAGTAGTTGGAGGCGCTATATCATTCGCGGGGTTGTATTTTACTCTAAAGAAAGATATAGAACTAGCTAAACAGTTGCCAGAGCCTACTATCACTAGAACTGAATATGATCTTAAAGATCAGTTAATTAGAAAAACAATAATGAATACTCAGGAAAAAGTTGAAGAAAATAGTGAAAAACTAGACAAAATAGATGAGAAATTATATAAAATAATTCAAAAGTAAATTAAAATGAAAAAAAATTTAATTATATTAATTACTCTACTTTCAATTAGTTGTTATTCTCAAAATTTCACTCTACTTGAAATAAACGCTAAATGGAATGACAAAAACAGTTTACAGCAAGAAAGAATAGGTGGAATAAGGGTTAACTTTGCTTGGTTAGAAGATCAATCTAGAAATATACAAAGTAAGATAACCGCAGTACCTGTATTAATTTTATTTAGAGACAATAAACCAGTACATCGATGGGTTGCTGGAATTGACTTTAAACTTAATGTTACTGAAGAAGAATTTGAAAAAACAATTAATAAATTTAGTAAAAATGAAGCTAACTGAAAACTTTAGTTTAGAAGAATTCGAATGCAAGTGCGGGTGCGTAATGCCAGAGTTTGTAAAAGAAAACATAATAGAGCTTGCTGAGAATCTACAGGTATTAAGAGATGAAGTTGGTAGACTGGATCTTACAAATGCATATAGATGCAAAGCTCACAATGCTGACGTAGGTGGAGCTACTAATTCTCAACACTTAAAAGGTAAAGCTGCTGATATAAAATCTAAAACAAAAAGCCCTAGTGAAATCGCAGAAATAGTTAACGACTTAATGAAAAGTGAAAGATTTAAAATGGGTGGCGTTGGTGAATATAATACATTTACACATGTAGATATTCGAGGTTTTAAAGCAAGATGGAGTAAAACAACTAAAAAGTAAAATATGGAAAGAAAAGGAATTGGCCCCCAGGGTCTAGGTTACAAAGGCAACAAAGGTTATTGGATAGGTTCAGGCTCTGAAACACCTTTTAAAATGAAAGATTTAAGTGGTGATGGTAAGATTACCAAAAAAGATGTTTTAATAGGTAGAGGAGTTATTGACGAAAAAGGTAGCCCACTACAACAAAAATGTTGGCCAGGTTATAAAGCCGAAGGCAAGAAAAAATCTCCAAGTGGTAAAAAAACTAAAGGAGGTAAACCTAAAATGGTTAATAACTGCGTAAAGAAATAATATGATAGAAAAACTAAAAAAAGAATGGAACTCGTTTTTATACTGGTTGATGTTCAAGAAAGAAAAAGGAACAAAATAAATAGGCGTACCATACCTAACGTTCCTAAATAAGAAAGGGCCCTCGTATTGAGGACCCTTTTTTTTTGTTTACGTGTATAGCATAAACTTTATTTGTAAACTTATTAGTTTACTTTTTATTTATTTTGTAAACTTATTAGTTTACTTAGCCATCACAAGCTAAACAATCTTCATTCATTGCTTGCTGAGCAATATCTCCACGTAAAACACTTTCAGTTCTAGTGTAGTATAAAGTCTTAACACCTGACTTCCAAGCCTCGTAATGAACTTTGTTTAACCACTTAGGAGTAGCTTCAGAAGGAAAAGCAAGATTCAAACTTACTGATTGATCTATGTATTGCTGTCTTAAACCAGCTTGATTAACTAACTCTAATTGATTAATCTCTTTGAAAGTTCGAAAAACCTCTTTAACAGGTATGTCGTGATTACCAATAAGAACATCGTTAAGCTCTTCAATACCTTGCACAGATCCTCCATCAACTAATATTTTATTCCATATATCGCTAGTATTCAAACCGTTATCTTCTAGCACTTGCTCAAGCGTAGGGTTTTTTCTTATAAAAGTCCCCTTGGCTGATTGCTCTGTGAATACGTTCGCGGCCCATGGCTCAATGCCCGGAGAAACATTACCACTAAGCTTACTATTGGAAACAGTAGGAGCGACAGCACGAAGGTGAGTATTACGCATACCAGTACCAACACACCAAAGAGGTTCGCCGTAAACCTCAGCAAGCGCTCTAGAGGCTCTCTCGCTTTCGATTTTGATCTGTGAAAATATTTTCCTAGTTTCAAACTGAGAAAGTAAACCTTCGAAAGGAATACCTTTCTCTTGTAAGTAGGTATGCCATCCGAGGACACCCAAGCCCAATGCTCTCCCTTTCTGCGCAGATCGAATAGTGTTTTCGAATCCTCTGAGGCCCTTTGCGCGTTGAATAAATTCTTCCATAACTCCATCAAGAAACCAGATGGCGTCATGTATAAGATTAGTGTCTTTCCATTCTTCATATTTTGCTAAGTTTAATGATGACAAACAGCATACAAAACTATGCGACTCATCAGTGTGTAGTGCTATTTCAGAACAAATGTTCGTCATATGTACTTTTAATCCATTTTGTTTATATGCCTCTGGATTTGCCTTATTAACATTACCTTTAAACATAATATACGGCTCTCCAGTGGCTTTTCGTTTTCTAAGTAATTTACTCCATCTATTCCTAGCGTCCTTATCTCCTTGTTCAAGCCTTCGCATAAACTTATCACCAACAATTGCGCACTGATGTAAATTAAGCGATTGTCTGTTAACATCTCCTTTAGGTTCTCTGATTTCCAACCACTGCTCGAAATCGTTGTGTTCAATATTGATGTTAACGGAAGCAGCGCCTCTTCTGACAGATCCTTGATTGGTAGCGAGGATTGTTGAATCATACATTTTGCAAAAAGGTACGACTCCGTCTGATGTTCCATTTCCTGTTATTTTAGCGCCAGCGGGTCTGATTTGATTTATACCGATACCTACTCCACCGCCGTGCTTAGCGAGTAGCATCATCTCTAAATTTTTACTTCCAATGTCTTGTATACTATCTGCTACGTCAATACCGAAACAGCTAATAGGCAACCCACGGTCAGTACCAGTATTGCTAAGTACAGGAGATGCCAAGCATAACCAACCATTCCAAATATATTCGAAAAAGGTTTCAGCAAGTTCCGGTTTATAAAGCCTACGAGCAACAGTTTTAGCGACTCTTTGGTATGCTTCTCTAGGATTCTCTCCGTCAAATAAATATCCCCCGGATATTGTCTTCTTGTATACGTCCGTATCACCCCACGAAGGAAAGTCAACTCCTTTAATCCATTCATTATTCCACATATTTTATTTATTTTGTTTGCCATCTTTTATTATACTTAGGCTCGTGTTTAAATTCTAATTCTATTTCTTTGATTAATCTTTCTTGTTTACTAGTAGTCTCTATAACTTCATATGTCCAGAACTCTTTACAATAAGCTTTCTTAAATTGACCCTTGTGAAAAGCTTTCGATTTGTCATAACCAAAGTGTTCTGATAATCTTCTTGGACCATTAACTGTTTCTCCAACATAGATAATCTCACCAGTTTCATCTTTAATTATATAAACAATTTCCATAGGTACAGGAAACTCTTTATTAAATAATTTTTTTCTAGCTTTTCTAACTGTAGCTCTCCTAGCTTCTGCATTTGCGCAACCGTTATACGCGTCGTGTATTCTTGTCATATTATAAATGTCTATGAACAGCTTGTCTACTTATACTCAACACATCAGCAACGTACTGAACAGTTTCCTTAGGCATTAGCTCTCTGATTAATCTAATTTTAACTTTTGTTTTTAGCTTCTTGTTATTACTTATAGACATAACTTCCTTAGTTTTTTCTAAGTTTTGTTTCATCTGATAAAAATAACTTGATGCTGATTTTACTTTACGATCAGTTAATTCTTTAGACCATTTATATAGACTAGCTTGCAGCCAACTATAAGGTTTTTTCCAGTCTTCAAAACCATTAACGTAATGTAGATCCCATTTGTTCCCGTGTATTTTATGATACCACCAATATTCATAACCGTCAAAAGTTATTTTATGGTTTTCAGGAAGACATAGAGATTCAAGGTCTTGATCTGACCAACTCGTTATATTCATATCTATTTCCATTTGGTTTGTTATTTATATTATTACACGTTTACATTTAAAGTTACATCATCTGTAAACACTTATTTTATTTAGCGTTGATAATCAGTAAGTTACAAGTGAAAATAATTTAACTAAAGGGTAATCTTCTCCTTTGATCCATTCATTATTCCACATGTTATATTAAGTGATTTATCCAGGCTATTAGCCCATTAATGTTTAAAGCAACTAAATTCCATTGCTTTCTTGATGCTGTCTGTACTACTACAAATATAAAACCTATCACGTACAGTTCTGGTTGTATGGTCCATTGGGCAGCGATTAAAAAACCACTACCCATATAACCTATTCTACTTGATAATCTCTCCCAGGGCTTTAGCTTTTTCGGCCTCACTAGCTTCTTCAGCCACTTTTTCTTTGAGCTTTTCAATTGCTTTATCATACTCTTTAAATTGTTTTACTGTTTCTAACGTTCCGACTGATAAGTCTTTTAAGTAAGCGTTTTCATCTAGTATTTGTTTCACCACATTGATTAACGCATTTACTTTTTTCTCTAAAACATCTACTTTACTTGATTTCATTCCTTTCATATAATTGTTCTTCTATTTCTTTAATTGTTATTAACTTACCAAATGTCTTCAAAGTCCTCTCCTTCACCAGCTTTTGAATAATCTGTCGGCCTAGTTGCGAAAAAATCAGTATGAGTGACCCCGCCGGTAAGATGATAGAACCAATCAAGATTAGCTGCTGCTTTCTCGTCATACGCGAAATACGAACCAAGATCAACGTAGCCAAGTTCCACAAGTTTTTCATTTGTTCTCTTTTTTATAAAATGCTTAAGATCATTAGCGGATATACCTTCTATATCACCCATTTCAAACATTTTGTTAATATAATCTATTTCTAACTGAACCATAGTCTCTGCAGCATCGACAACATCTAATCTACAAAGATCTAGCAGTTGGTTATCTTCAGAGCACATGTCTCTAAATAATTTACAACCCATCTTACTGTGTAAAGATTCATCTCTAACAGACCATTTCATTTGTTGACCTACGCCTTTAAGGAGATTACGCATCTGAAAACTATATAACACAGCAAAAGCAGAGTAAAGAGATACTCCTTCAGCGAAAGCACTAAAAATAGCAAGAGACTTACCGATGCTAGCAGGAGTATTACCTGAGTAGGCAAGTAAGTTTTCAAATCTTTTAGCCGTTGCAGGCTCGTGCAAAAACGCTTCATAATCTTCTAGTCCTAAAGTTTCGTTTAAATAGCTGTAAGCTACAGCATGTATCGTTTCTTGTGATCCAAACATCATAGCCATTTGCTGTATTTCGTGTTTTGGAAACCAACCAACAACCTTTTGTGTCCAGTAATCAGACACAGCGCATTCTGTTTGTGCAAAACCTAGTAGTATATTACCAACTAAGTTTTTTTCTTTTTCATCTAGCTTCTCGTTCCAGTCTTTAACATCACTTTGCATTGATATCTCAGTGTGTAACCAAAAAGCTTGAGCTTGTTTTAGCCAACCTTCAGTGTAGTACTCTGGGTACTCAAATGGTTTGTAAGCTATTCTTTTGTCAAATAATCCCATTATTGTATCATAAATTTAATAGTTTGTAATTCGTTTTCCCATGCGCTAATATAAGCTAACATATCTTGTTTAGATGATTTCATTGAAACTTTTTTCATTTCTAGTAATACATTACCTAAAAACATATTTATTGTCTCAAGTTTCATCTCTGTATCATCAATCATATAAATAAAAAGCTATATCTATAAATGGTAAATACAATACGTGTATCTTAGAATCTTGATTTTCGTAGCTTCTTACACCAAGCAACACGCCTGGGTAAAGTCCAATTTCTATTGCCCAACCTTTTTCACTTTTTTTTTGTTTTTGCATAACATTCTATATCGTATCTATTGTGTAATTGTTTTATATCTGAATACTTTACTTTGCCTTTAGCTTCCCAACTCCACTTCACAAACTTATCAATTTGTCTCTCAGCGTATTTCTGTCTGGCTATGTGTTTTGTTTCTCTAAAATCAGCCTTACCGTCTCGTCGCATTCTTTTTGATTTTGTGGTTTATAAAGTGTGTGTCCTGGAAACTGATTAGACACTAGTAATTTAAACATCTTCCAACGCATTGGAAATGATTCGTTTGCTCTACCTTTTGTTTCTATTATAAAGTCTTGACCTATGAAATCTGGAGTATACTTTATTGGTAATATTCTTTTGCAACCTCTGTTTACATAGTCGCCTTTACCATTTGCTTGTCTTTCATATACTTCGTTTTCAAAATGAAAACCATTTAATAGAACAAAGGTTTCTCCTTCGTACTTTGTTTTTATTTTAGCTTTTTTGAGAGCCATATACATATACTTCTCAAGCCCTGAGGCAAAGTCGATACCATCATATGATACCTTCTTTGCTCTTACTGGACCTCTTTTTCCACTCTTACGTTTATAAGTTTTTTTCATAATGCTCTCCTGTGTTACCGTTTTGAGCAATTATATTCATACGTTCCATACGTTCTAATTCAGTGTCTATTTCCTTTTGCTCTTTAAGGTCTGAATACTCTTCCTTAGCTGCTTGCAGATATAATATCGCATCCATTAATTCTTCTTGAACGTCGTTTAAGTAGCCAAATAAATCTTTATGACCGCCAGTTCGTTCAGCATCTAAGGTTCTACCGTATTTTTCAAAACCTATATTAGATCTATCAACAAACTTGTTTACAACCCTTTTTACAACTGGATCTCTAAATTCTATTTCTTGTTTATCCATTATAATGTTTCTTTTACGAATGTTCCATTAATCATTTTACCTTTACGCTTTGCAATAACCTCATATGCTGAGTTAACACAGTGCTCAATGCTAACACCTCTTTGATGAGCTAAGTTTGTTAAAACTACAACCATATCACCAATAGCATCGATAACTTCAGGTTGATCATCTTTAAGTAAAGCCTGGGCTAATTCTCCTGCTTCTTCTTGCAACTTAACATATTGAGTAATTGGATCACCAGCTACATACAAACCTCTATCCGTTGCCCACTGTCTAATCTTTTTAAACACTTTAACTTCCTTATCTTTTGGCTTTTGCTTTTTAACTGGGGCATCACCTTTAAAATACTCAGCTAGCGCCTTGTTGTATAAAAAACATCTTTTGTCGTTAAACATTGATACATATGAATTTTTCAAGATCCATTCAATAGACTTTTGATCTAATACAAAATCTCCTTCTGACGTTTTCCACTCCATACCTATTAAGTCCATTAGTCTGCCTTTGAGCTTTTTTAAAGGCACTGGAAACGTTGTTGTTTGCTCTGTGATGTTTACTTCCATTTTATTTGATTTAATTAAATTGTTATACTTTTGTCTGTCAACCTTATAGCCATAAGACTTTTGAAGTTCTATTTCGCGATCTGATATATAATCTATATCTTCTGACTGCTCAAGAACTTCATACTCTCCCTCCTTATAGCCTTGCATAAGGGTTACTCTAGTCTTAAGATTACGTGTTGCTCCTATTTTTTTACCAGGAATGTGATAAATATAATACATATTTTGCTGTTTTTAAAGTTTATCGTTATATAAATGCATATTGTGTGCGTAATGGTAATACCAACCGGTCTCAATAGACAGGCTTTCTGCAACCATTTGTTGCAACGTTGCGAATTGATACTGATCATTACAGAAACCGTACCAGAGATCATTAGAACGCATCAGAACTGACATACATAACTTATTATCTAAGATCGTAAACTGAACTGCATAAGTACATGGCGTGTCTTTTGAGTAATTGTCTATTTCTTTTCCATCATATATAGATATTGCTGCTTGCCTAGTTTTAGGATTGTTTTCAAGCATAGCTATAACTTTATATAACTGATTATTTCTTTTCCATTGCCAACCATAATTAGAGTTAACATTGCCGTTTTCATCAGCCATACGTAGCCAAATTGGAGGAATTTTGCCGTGTATAGCACCGAGACGCTCTACGCTTCTGTCGCCTGAAAGATACCAAAGCCATTCAGACTCAGCGTATTTCTCACTAAACTTACGTTCTTTATTTTTTATGATTTTTTGAGATGGATCTTCCATATAAAAACCAACATTAAATAAAGCTTTAGTACCGTTAAAGTCTACGCCATCTAACCTAATTTTGTCAAGCAGATAGTCAAATGCTTCAGTCGCGTTATTAAATTTATTTCTTGTATTTGTCATAGTAGTAATTATAATATTCGTACATTTTTTCCCATATAGCTGTTTTAGTAAACGTCTTAGGGCTTCTATTTGTGTTACCTTGGTTTTCTATATCTAACCACCAAGCACCTTCTGTTTTAGCTGTCGGTGATATAAATATTCCATTTTTTATACACCAGTGATATGCTTTTGTATCATTAATACTCGGCATATACTCTCCCATATCCCATGGGCTTTTTTTACCAGCCATTTACTCCCAAGGCATAGGATCACCATCTAAGTTCACAGGCTCGTGAGGAATAAAGCAACCAGATCTAGGTTCCCATTTAAAATGAGCTTCAGCACCGTTTTCTCCGAGGTTTTGGAATTTAACCTTCAATACTTTAGCTTTAACTGTTTTATTCTCATAGTCTCTGTGAACTAACAAACCGTGATAAGAAGCATCGTACCATTCACCACCACCTTTAATGTTATACATAGTTGGTTCTTCTATTTTACCTTCCTTGTCTTTATACATTTTTGTAGGGTGAGCAACTATAAATACTAGTACATCGTATTTTTTAGCAAATATCTCTATCTTGCTTAAATACTCCATCGTGTACCTATTAACATCTTCTGTTTTACAGTCCACGTCTCTAACCTTGTTAAATGGATCAATTACCAAACACTTAATACCCTTACGTTTTACTAATTCAGCTCCTTTACGCAGAACTGATTCTAATGTATAACGCTCCATATCAATGTGATAGAAATTGCTATTACAGTGATCAGCTATTTGGTTCCATTTGTCACCGCCAATATCACTCTTAGAAGGCATACCCTGCCAAACTTTACGCATTAACTTATGAGCGTGTAAATAAGTCGGGACATTCTCAGGTGAAGCAAAAGCTGTCTTCCAACCATAATTTTGATTATAGCCAATAACCATTTGGTCGACAAAATCACTTTTCCCGGAACTCGGTATACCAGTGACAGTAATGAATTGACCAGTGTAAGTTGAAAATATTTGATCAAAATTAGAAAGGCCAACTTGAAATCCTGGCTTAAAGCCATTCTTAACAAAATCAGTAACCTCGTCCTCGACATCTCGAAATGTTGTGACGTTTTCAAGAGGAACTGGTTTCGCGCTGGTGATCCTTTGGGATAGTTTTTCTTTACCATGTTTTACTAAATATTCGTTAGCATCTTTGCAATCTTCAAAAGAAGCTATAAAACAAACTTCAGAACCAAGTCTTCTAATTAACTCTGACTGCAATGCTTGACCAGCTTCGTCGTCATCAACTGCTAATATAATCTTTTCTTTGTCCTCAAAGTAGTCAATACAAGAGTCCAAGTAATCTAAGTTGTTTGTATTTAATGTTGCTCCATTAGGTACTGATATAGCGTTGGTTATACCAGCTTCGTGCAATGCCAGCACGTCCATTTCTCCTTCAACAATAACACAGTACTCATAACCAACTATACTGTTTATGTTGTAAAACACTTTCTCAGCGCCTTTAAATAATTTAAAGTTCTTTCTTCCATCACGATACTTAACATTGATAAGTTGATCGCCCATGAAATAATTAAACTTTATTACATTCTCGGTTTTACCGGTCTGTGGCATCCATTCAGGTCCCTCAGTGATTTTTAAGTCACTAAGGGTCTGTTTGGAAATACCTCTTGTTTCAAACCAACCTTCAACTTTGGTTCCAGGCTGTACTATTTTTATAGGCTCTGGTTTGACATATACTTTTTCGCTGTCACCTTTACGTTTATATGTATGTAGTTGAAAACTGTTGTTACAGTTATGACAAGTACCGAGACCCCGTTCCCAATCGTAAGAAGCACATTGTGCTTTCTGATTCTTAGGTTTTCTATCGTGAGAACAAACAGGGCATATACCTTGTTTCTTTCCCTCTTCAAGCTTATGTTGATTGAACGTGTCAATCTCAAATCCATTGATCTCTACTGTCTGCATTTAATTGCGGTATTTAATTTAATTTAATTGTTACTACCCGTCTAAGCAATCAGGGCACATATCACAAAAGTCATGATCTTCTTCTATCATAATCTTTTCACACGTTTCACAGGTATATGTTATAACACCTGTTTTTCCATTTGCATACATCGCCATTAGAAAGGTAGATCATCCGCTTGAGGAGTTAATGACTGAGCTGGTGCTTGAGCTTGTTGACCGTCTCTAGGCGCTGCTGATACATTATCTCCGTTTGTCCAAACTACTTTTACATTACCTAAATAAGTTTTAGCTGATTTAGCTTCGCGTTCTTCTTTGCTTTGAGCTATTGTTATAGGTCCTTGATTACCGAACTGATCAGGCTCGTCGTTAATAGTAATGCTGATAGGTAGATATTTACCTTTTTTACCATCGATGATCTTTGATTTATCAATATTGTTTAAATTGATACTTGCGTTAATAATACTTGCCATTTTAATTGATTTTTAGTTATTAATTATTGTTATATATATATTATCGTTTTTCTAACGTATTTTTTTTGTAAACTACAACGTCTTTGTTACTAAGTACTGAGCAGGATCAAAGTCTTTGTCTTTGTAGAACAACTTATATTGCTCTATAGCTTTTTCTACTTTCTCTTTACCTCGTTCTAAAAAACTACTAGAACAATCGAATATACCTATTTTACCTGATATCTTGTCTACAGCTATGAATATCATATCCATATTAAAGTAAGATGAGTATATGTAAGCTTGACTATCATAGTTATACTCTTTTGCTGAGTAAGCAAACTTATCAATGTTTGACGTGGTCTTTAAGTCGATAACTAATCTTTCTGTATTGTTTTTTATATCTGCTTTAAGTTTCCACATTTCACCACCAAGTTCAATCAAACCAGGTACTTCATACTCTACATCTATATCTTGTATCAACTCTCTGCAAACATCGTTTGCCATAAGTTTATCTCTTAACACTTGTAGCTCATCAGCTTCTTTCTGTAGCAGACACATCTCACCGCCTGATAAATCCTTATACAGCTTAGTGTTTCTACTACCTGCCTCAATGATCTTATATTGCTCTAACTTATCAGGTTCTAGAACTAACGTATGAAAGTAACCACCTTTTACTAAGTTTGGATTACCTACAATAGGCTTTTTAAAGTTTAGAGGATCATTTAGCAGAGCTCGTATATCAGAGTTCGATAAATACTGCTTACCGAACGCTCCATAATACTTCTCGTCATCTTCTAGTTCTTTTAGAATTTTAACTTTTTGTTTATCTGTCATCTACAATGTTTTTAAAACAGCAGGAGGAATATCGTATTTACCTTTAATAGCATCGATACTACCACCTTTAGCTATAAACTCTTTAGCTTTAACTAATGCTTGGCCTTCTAACTTAGGCTTTGCTGCTTTTGATTTACCGTGACTGTTAGCAGCGTCACTGTCCTGCGTATCATCAATTAGAAATAAATTTCCAAGAGCGTACTTTTTTCCATAACTGGAAGCACTACCAAACTTCTGCGGCATTTGCATACCTTTCTGATCAAGATCAATACCGACAATAGCAGTCGCGTGTATAGCATCTTTGCCATCAGTTACTGTAGCTTTTGACTCTAGTATTGGAAATGGATCCGTTGATATTAGTTGTTCACTAATAACGACTGAGACTCCTAGTTCTAATAGATAGGGTTTTGTTGCTTCAAGAATGTCTTCGGCGGATCTGAAGTTGTATTTACCGAAGGAGTTAAATCTAGACTTTTTAGATTTGAACTTTGTTTGGATAGTAGCTAATTTCTCGTTTAATATCATTCGTTTGTTTTTAAAATTTGCTTATTATTATAATCACATATATTACATGGTTTTTAGGCCATTTTAATCATCTAACTTAAAGGAAGTCAATCACTTGAGAGTGATCAACACTTTCTATTAGTTTGTTAACTGCTTGCTTTTTTATCTCGCTTACACGTACATAACTGCTAACTCCTTCTATGTTTAATAGACTTGCTATTTCCTTGGCTGAATGCTTATCGCAATCAAGACCATAAGATAGTCTTACTACCTCGTATTCTTTGTCATTTAGATGCTTTTTAAGAAGGCTTTCTAGATACAGGTTTAATAACTGTATATTGTAAGGTTCTGATTCGTCTGGGATCTGGAAAACAGCCGATTCATTTTCATCGTTGTTAACTTGTTCGTCAACACTTAAAAACATACTATTAAAGAACATTGCAACCATTTTTTTATCTTGAGGATTACTACGTATCTCATTTATTTTATGCTCTGGTATTCTCATATTACCTCTGTGCATATCAACACGTCTTCTTATAGCTCCTTTAATTCTTTTACTAAGAAAAGACTTTAAAGTTTTCTCAACATCTTCAGATACCTTAAGTACTTCAATATCTAGTTTGTCAACTGCTCTTATTAAAGCTTCATTACCGATCTGTATTAGATCTTCTATAGATAATATACCTGAAGCTTGTTGTGATGTTGGAAACTTTCTTGCTAAGTTTTCTACTAATGGCATAAATTTAACTATTAATTGATTTCTCGTGTACTCTACGTAAGGCTTATCTACTGGCATAGATCTCTTCACGTCTTCCTTGTATCGGATGTAATTTTGAATGTTATACTTTTTCATTGTTGGTTATTTAGAATTTCCTTTTCTCTCTTTAAGCTGTCGCACATAGCTCGGTGTATTGTTCTTGATGAACACTTTAATATATCTGCTATTTTGCTTATGGTAATTTTATTACCGCTATCATTAATATCTATCATGCATTGGTAGATGTCATCTTTATTTATTTTCTTAGACTTTCCAATCATACTGCCCACTATGGACATTTTTTCTGTTGGAGTTAGTAAGCTATGGTCATTAAATATTATTTTTCTAAGCTTATTTTTTGGTGGTCTATCAAGATCACATGCTTCTACTTCTTTAACAATATTTAATAACACTCTTTCGTCTATATCAAATGTAACAAAGTTATTGCACTTTTCACAGATATATTTTGATAAATTTTCAAATTTATTTTTATTGAGATTAGGATTCAAATACCAAAGAACCAACAAATGCCACTTTAAACTTTTATACGTCGTTATCTTAGCTTTACTTCTAAACAAACTATAGCATTCAAAAGTACCATTTTCATAATAACTTCCCCAGTCATAAACTTGAGTCGGTGTATCATTTACAGGATCTCTTCTATATACGATGCTACGTGTTATAAAGTATTTAAGATTTCGTTCGTGTGACATTAGCCCCTTATTAGTATATACTAGGCCCTATTGTCACAGTCCTGGTACGTTAATGTTTCATATATTACATTTAACTCATTTACTTCGTCTTGATTCATCATTAATTCTTGTTTCATTTCAATGAATCTTTTACTTGATTTACCCATATATTTTTTTTATAAAAAAAATTAAATTATTATTTAAAGAACGTTATTAAATGTAGACGTCTATTATACTTATAAAAAAGATCAACTTTATTTTTGTCTATCTTGTTATCTAATAGCACGTCATTTAATATATCGTACTTCAATTCTCTTATAGAGTTTTCAAGTCTATACAAATGTAATCTTTTTCTGAATACTTTTTTTAAAAACTTATTAACTTTTTTCATTTTTTATTTCTTTAATCTTATCTGCTAATATAGCTGCCTGTTTATAATCCTCTTTATCAATGCAAGCTTTTAGCTCTGCTTCTAGCTCTGATAATATATCTCTTGTGCTTGAAGTCGTATAAGTATACACAATACTTTCTTCTGCAAGCTTACCCATGTCAATTTGAAATTGAGCATCGTATTCTTCTTGCCTTTTAAATATTATATCTGCTATTTTATTAGCTAACTTTTCAATATCTTTGTCTGTCATATTAGTATTTTCTGAATTTATACTCACCGATTACGTACTTATTAATATATCTACCTTTT
>Ga0209195_1000523_pt1 | contig 28986 bp, 29 predicted proteins | sample COGITO_mtgs_1004_3_FD_184788 | JGI IMG/M metagenome (GOLD analysis project Ga0209195, IMG submission 184788) | Pelagic marine microbial communities from North Sea - COGITO_mtgs_100420 (SPAdes) (version 2) | ecosystem: Environmental > Aquatic > Marine > Epipelagic ...
TTCTGTGGTAGCTTTCTCATTTTTGCATACGCTGGATTTGTTGAAGTAAATTACTACAACATGCTTGTGAGTATGGCGGGTATGGGTTGTCTTATCCCATTTATGTATTATAATATGTTTTCTAACAGGAAAATATTTCTTGGTGATAACGGTTCTCTTGTTATGGGTATTATATTGGGGTATTTGTGTCTTGATCTTATCTCTGTAACTAACACCTCAGATCAATTATTTGGCGATACTAAAATTGTTGTATTAATGTCTGTATTTTCGTACCCACTTGTAGATACCTTTCGTGTTTTCGTGGTTAGAGTCTTAAGGAAAAAAAGTCCTTTTTCTGCAGATAAAAATCACATTCACCACCACCTATTGCGTCTGGGTTTGTCTCACCGTAAAGCAACCCTGGTGGTTATTGTTTATACTATTTTTATAACGGGTGTTTCATTTTTAATATCAGGGATTGATATAAATGTTGCCTTTATTGTGCTATTTCTCATCTCGGTATTTGTTATTTGTCTCCCTTCGTTTTTAATTAAAAACGAAGACGGCTCTATATCTTTTAGAAAAAAAGCTTGACCTGCATTACATTAAACATTTTAATTTTCATCGTATATTTTCACTCATTTGTTTGGTTGAGAGGCGCTAAAATTTGCCCAAAACTAGGCGTAAAATACTTTTTTTACTCACATAATTGTAATAATTTTGTTTAACAATTACTAATCACGTAAGTAGTTGTTTTTTAATAACTTAGCCTCTTTGATGTAAGTCAGGGCGGCGAAGCCGTTTAGTAAATTAAGCTATTACAGCTTCTTAGTTTTTACAAAACAAAAGATGATACTCTAATTTTAAAGATTTCCATTTAAATTAGTACACACATGAGAAAAAAAGCAATCATTGTTTCTGGATATTTTAACCCCATACATAAAGGGCATCTTGAGTATTTTGAAAACGCCAAAAAGTTAGCAGATTTTCTTTTTGTAATTGTTAATAATGACCATCAAAGAGCTTTAAAACAAAGTAAAGAATTTCAGCTTGAAGACGAGCGTATGCTAATAGTCTCCTCACTAAAACTCGTAGATAAGGCTATTTTATCTATAGATAAAGACAGAACAGTTTGCCAGACTATTGCCAAAATTGCTCAAGACTATGGACAAGAGTATGACTTGGCCTTTGCCAATGGTGGAGATCAAAACAATGACACCATCCCAGAAAAACCAGTATGCCAACAAATGGGTATTACGCTTCTAGATGGTTTGGGAGATAAAATACAATCAAGTAGCTGGCTATTAAAAAAATAAATATGCAAATATTTACAACCATAGAAAAAGAGCTGACTCACCACAATTTAAAGATAGATTCCTATGACCATAATCGTCCTTGGGGAGGTTTTTTTGTAATAGAAGAAGAAGATGCGCAGCGTTTTTCTAACATATATTTTGATGGCTTTGATGTAGATACCCTTCGCAAAGCTGGTAAATTAAGTCCAAAAATACTTGCGGTAAAACCCCAGGCAAGATTATCTTGGCAATATCATCACAGAAGAGCAGAAACCTGGAGTGTTGTTAAGGGGCCGGTTGGCGTAATTAGAAGTTTTGATGACACCCAAAAACCTATGATAACTCACCATGAAGGGGATGTTATTACCCTTAAAAAAGGAGAGCGTCACCGCCTTATTGGTCTTGATTCTTGGGGTGTTGTTGCAGAGTTTTGGCAGCATACAGATGCTGAGTCACCATCAAACGAGGATGACATTGTGAGATTACAGGATGACTACGCCAGAGAATAATAGCCATAAAGTATTTTTTATTTTCATTAGTAATTAATGATTACAAAACACACAAAAATTTACATTGCAGGCCATAGAGGGATGGTAGGTTCTGCTATTTGAAGACTTTTGGATCAACACGGGTATGATAATTTAATTGGGCGCAGCAGTAATGAGCTTGACTTAAAAAACCAAAATAAAGTCCAAGACTTTTTTAAAACTCAGAGGCCAGAGATAGTTATTGATGCAGCCGCAAAGGTGGGAGAGATATTGGCAAACAATGATTATCCTTATCAGTTTTTAATGGAGAACATGCAAATTCAAAACAATTTGATAGATGCTTCGTTACAGCAAGGGGTTGAAAAATTTATATTTTTAGGGAGTTCTTGTGTGTATCCAAAGTTTGCAAAACAACCCTTAAAAGAAGAATACTTACTTACAGATTCTTTGGAGCCAACCAACCAATGGTATGCCTTGGCCAAAATATCTGGAGTGATGGCATGCTAAGGATTATGTGCGCATGATGTGGATGATCTTGCAGGCAGACCAGCCAGAAGATTGGGTAATAGCAACGGGCACCACAACCTCTGTTAGAGATTTCGTCATACTAAGTTTTATGGAGGTTGGTGTTGAGTTGGAGTTTAAAGGTACAGGTGTTGATGAGAAAGCTTTTGTTACCGCATGTAATAACCCGGCGTATCAATTAGAAATTGGTAAGCAGGTTGTATCTGTGGACTCCACATATTTTAGACCCTCTGAGGTAGATGTTCTAATTGGAGACGCTTCTAAGGCCAAAAATAAACTAGGATGGGTTCCGAAGTATGATTTGGGATATCTAGTTAAAGACATGATGGCCTCAGATATTAACTTAATGAAAAAAGATCAGCATTTAAAAGATGGTAGTTATTCTACCCTAAATTATTTTGAATAAAAAATGGAAATAAACATTAAAAATAAAAAAGTGTTAGTTACAGGTGGGGCTGGCTTTATTGGGTCTAACCTTTGTGAGGCGTTACTGGAAAAACAAAACAAAGTAGTGTGTCTCGATAATTTTGCTACAGGTAAAAGAGAGAATATTGCTGGTTTATTAAACAATGGTAACTTCACCCTCATAGAGGGAGACATCAGAAATTTTGAAGATTGCCTCAAAGCGAGCCAAGGTGTAGATTATATTTTACATCAAGCGGCGCTTGGGTCTGTGCCAAGATCTATTAAAGATCCCATCACATCAAATGATGTGAATGTATCAGGATTTCTAAATATGCTTGTAGCCGCCAGAGATAATAAGGTAAAAAGAGTTGTGTATGCCGCGAGCTCATCTACCTATGGAGATTCTGAGTCTATGCCAAAGGTAGAAGGTATAATTGGTAAGCCCTTATCTCCTTATGCTATTACAAAATATGTAAATGAGTTGTATGCAGATATTTTCTCAAAAACCTATGGTCTAGAAACTATTGGCCTTAGATATTTTAATGTATTTGGCAGAAAGCAAGACCCTAATGGAGCCTATGCAGCAGTAATTCCAAAATTTGTAAGCCAATTAATGGCTGGAGACTCTCCAGTAATTAATGGAGACGGTGATTACTCTAGAGATTTTACCTACATAGATAATGTAATACAAGCGAATTTATTAAGTTTGGTTACAACCAATGAAAAAGCAATTAACACAGTGTATAATGTAGCCTATGGAGATCGTAATACACTAAACGATTTAATGGGATACATAAAAGAGTATTTATCTGAGTTTGATTCTAAAATTTCAAACGTTGATGTTATATACGGCCCAAACAGAGCAGGAGATATACCACACTCTCATGCAAGTGTTCAAAAAGCAAAAGACTTATTAAAATACAACCCTCAGTTTTCTTTACAGCAAGGTTTAAAAGAAGCGGTACAATGGTACTGGGAAAATTTATAGTTATATTAAAATTATGAAAAAAGATAAAATTGCTATTATAGGATTAGGATATGTTGGTTTGCCACTGGCAAGACTTTTTGCAACCAAATACTCGGTGTTAGGGTTTGATATAAATCAAGAAAGAATTAAAGAACTTACCGCTGGTATAGACTCAACCTTAGAGGTAGATAATGAGACCCTCCAAGCAGTACTTGTAAAAGAAAACACAGAGGCAAACGGGCTGTTTTGTACTAGCGAGCTAGATCAAATCAAAGACTGTACTTATTATATTATAACCGTACCAACACCTGTTGATAAAAACAACAGGCCTATTTTAACGCCACTTATAAAAGCAAGCGAAACGGTTGGAGCAGTGCTTAAACCTGGAGATATTGTTGTGTATGAGTCTACGGTGTATCCTGGAGCTACAGAAGAGGATTGTGTTCCTGTTTTAGAGCGTGTTTCCGGACTTACATTTAATAAAGATTTTTATGCCGGCTACTCTCCAGAGCGTATAAACCCAGGAGATAAAGAGCATACCGTAGAGAAAATTTTAAAAGTAACCTCAGGGTCAACCCCTGAGATTGGAAAAAAAGTAGATGCCTTGTATAAAGCTATTATTAAGGCAGGTACTCATCTAGCGCCAACGATTAAAGTAGCAGAGGCCTCTAAAGTGATAGAAAACTCTCAGCGCGATATTAATATTGCCTTTGTAAACGAGCTGGCCAAAATTTTTAATTTGCTAGATATTAACACCCATGATGTTCTTAAGGCAGCTGGCACCAAGTGGAATTTTTTACCCTTTAAACCAGGACTTGTTGGTGGGCATTGTATTGGTGTTGATCCATATTATTTGGCTCAAAAAGCACAAGAAAATGGCTACCACCCAGAAATAATTCTGGCTGGTCGCAGATTAAATGATGGCATGGGAGATTATGTAGCTTCACAAATTGTGAAGTGCATGATTAGAAAAGACATACCCGTTAATGGGGCTAACATACTTATATTAGGGATCACTTTTAAAGAGAACTGCCCAGATGTTAGAAACACCAAAGCCGTTGATCTTATTAGCTCATTAAAAGAATACGGAGCCAACATTACCATTCATGACCCTTGGGCAGACCAAAAGGAAGTATTGCATGAGTTCGGCTTAACATGTTTAAAAGTCCTCCCAAATCAAAAGTTTGATGCCGTTGTGTTAACAGTATCTCACAAAAAATTTAAAGGACTTGATTATCAGTCTTTAAAAAACAACAATGCTGTTGTGTATGATGTTAAGAATTTTATCAATGATACATATGTAGATGGAAGGCTTTAGCTATTTCTCTATTTTAATTAAAAAAGTTTAATAATTATTTATGAAAATTAAAAATATTTGCTGCATCGGCGCTGGTTATGTTGGAGGCCCAACCATGGCAGTCATTGCCCAAAAAAACCCAGATATTAACGTAACAGTTGTAGATTTAAATGCCCAGCGTATTGCAGACTGGAATGATCCAGATCTTACAAAACTACCCATTTATGAGCCAGGTCTAGATACTGTAGTGGCAAAGGCCCGTGGCCGTAATTTGTTTTTTTCAACAAATGTGGATGACGCTATAGATGCCGCAGAGATGATTTTCATATCTGTAAACACCCCTACCAAGACCTATGGAGCTGGAAAGGGCATGGCCGCAGATTTAAAATATGTAGAGCTTTGTGCTCGCCAAATAGCTAGGGTTGCCACCTCTGATAAAATTGTGGTTGAAAAATCTACCCTACCTGTAAAAACTGCGGAGGCCATACAAAGCATACTAGATAATACTGGTAATGGAGTAAACTTCCAAATACTTTCCAACCCTGAGTTTTTGGCAGAAGGTACCGCCATGAGAGATTTGGCCATGCCAGATAGGGTGCTTATTGGGGGTGACCAAACCAAAGAAGGAAAAGAGGCTATTGCAGCCCTGGTGGATGTATATAGCTCTTGGGTATCCAAAGAAAACATATTAACCACCAATTTGTGGTCATCAGAGCTGTCTAAGCTTACTGCAAATGCTTTTTTAGCGCAGCGTATATCATCTATCAACTCCTTGTCTGCCCTTTGTGAGGCAACGGGGGCAAACGTATCAGAGGTTGCAAAGGCTATTGGTATGGATTCTAGAATTGGCCCCAAATTCCTGCAGGCTTCTGTAGGCTTTGGAGGTTCTTGTTTCCAGAAAGACATTTTAAACTTGGTATACATTTCAAAATCATTAGGACTCGATGAAGTCGCAGACTATTGGAATCAAGTAATTTTGATGAACAATTACCAGAGAGATCGTTTTGTAAAAAAAATGATTAAAACCATGTATAACACGGTTTCTGGTAAGAGTATTGCTTTTTTGGGTTGGGCTTTTAAAAAAGACACCAATGATACTAGAGAGTCTGCCGCTATTTATGTGGCAGACATGCTTATAGAAGAGCAGGCTACCATTAAAGTGTATGATCCAAAGGTAACGGCATCTCAGATGCTGAACGACCTTGATTATTTAAATACACGCTCCCAGAAAGAGAACGCATCATTTTTGCAAACAAATGACGACCCATATAAAGCCCTAGAAGGCGCTCACGCAGTGGCCGTCCTAACAGAGTGGGATGAGTTTAAAAGCTACAATTGGCAAGCTATCTATGATGCTATGCAAAAGCCAGCCTTTGTCTTTGACGGGCGTAATATTCTAGACAAACAAAAATTAGAGGCTATTGGTTTTGTATATAAATCCATAGGGAATTAATAATGGAATCAAAACAAATACTTGTTACTGGAGCTGCTGGTTTTATTGGTTATCACTTATGTGAGACGCTTATAAAAAAGGGCCATAATGTTATTGGCTTAGACAACATTAATGATTATTATGATGTTAATTTAAAGTATGCCCGCCTGAGTGAGCTAGGCATACAAAAGGAAACTGCAACGGTATTTGCAGAAATATCTCAAAGTACACTCTACGGCGCTAAAATGCAATTTATACGGCTCAATCTAGAAGATAGAGACGCCTTGCCAAAATTGTTTAAGACATTTAATTTTGACATGGTATGCAACCTTGCTGCGCAGGCTGGTGTGAGGTACTCTATAGAAAATCCAGAAGCCTACATTGATAGTAATATTAATGGCTTTTTAAATATTTTAGAATGTTGCCGTCACCACAAAGTTAAACGCCTTGTATATGCATCAAGCTCAAGTGTGTATGGTAATAGTGATTTAATACCATTTGAAGAAACTGCAAATGTAGATACCCCTATAAGTTTATACGCTGCTACAAAAAAAAGCAATGAGCTGATGGCACATACCTACAGCCATTTATATAAAATTGAAACCATAGGCCTACGCTTTTTTACCGTCTATGGCCCCTGGGGTAGGCCAGATATGGCTATGTTTTTATTCACTGATGCTATTATAAACAACAAACCCATAAAGGTGTTTAATACCGGTAATCTCTCTAGAGACTTTACGTATATAGATGATATTGTGGATGGCGTAGTTAATACTCTTATAAAAAATTCTAAAAATGATAGCTTATACAAGCTTTATAATATTGGTAACGGCAAACCAGTGCAGCTATTAGATTTTATAGAATCTTTAGAAAAAGTACTAGATATTTCGGCTGTAAAAAAAATGTTACCCATGCAAGCGGGTGATGTTCATCAAACTTTTGCAGATACCACGAGCTTAGAGCGAGATTATAATTACAAACCACAAATTACCGTAGATAAAGGAATTAAGGAGTTTGTGTTGTGGTATAAAGGTTTTTATAAGGGCTAACTATGGATTTGTTTAAGAAATTGAAAATTTCAAAAAGGCATGTTGCCAAATCGCTCACCTGGAGGTTTATTGGTAGTCTTGACACCTTACTATTTGCTTGGCTTATTACAGGTAGTTTCAATGATGGGCTTAATGTATCACTCGTTTCAACCATCACAAAACTTGTTTGGTATTATATCCATGAACAGCTTTGGTTTAAATCAAGCATGGCAGACTCTAACAAAAGGCATATTATTAAAACCTTTACATGGCGTTTTGTTGGCACTATAGACACTGTTGTTATAGGTTGGATACTAACAGGTAATCCACTAATTGGTCTTAAAATCGGGCTTTTTGAAACAGTTTCAAAAATGCTAATGTATTTTGGGCACGAAAAATTATGGTATAAAATTAATTTTGGTTTGGATAAAAGAATCAAAGCTAGAAGATTATAATATCTTAAATCACAAAGAACAATAAAGTAATCATGAGTTTACACACTGTAAAGCACCACTATAAAACTACCAAAACCCAGCGTGAGAACTTACACGGGCACAAATCCTATTTGTTATGGTTTACAGGCCTCTCTGGCTCTGGCAAATCTACCTTGGCCAATTTGGTAGAAATGGCCCTGCACCAGCAAGGACTCTCTACTTATATCCTTGATGGAGATAACATCCGCCAAGGCATAAATAAAGATTTAAGCTTTGCTCCCCAGGACCGCTCTGAGAATATTAGGCGCATTGCAGAGATTTCTAATCTAATGCTAGATGCAGGAGTTATAACCTTGGCCGCTTTTGTGTCTCCCTATATAAAAGATAGAGAGGCTGTAAAACAAATTGTTGGACAAGACAATGTTATAGAAATATACGTAAACACCTCTCTTGCAGCCTGTGAACGCCGGGATGTAAAAGGGCTCTATAAAAAAGCAAGAACTGGAGAAATTAAAAACATGACTGGTATTTCTGCGCCATACCAGGCGCCAATTCATCCAGATTTAGAGGTTGTTACTGATGGCCAGCCTATTGAACAAAGTGTAAAAACCATCCTAGAATTCATAAATAAAAATTTAAAACCAAGTACATGAGTAATTATGTAATCAATCATTTACGAGAGTTAGAATCTGAGGCTATTTTTGTAATTCGCGAAATTGCAGCTCAGTTCGAAAACCCCGTACTACTATTCTCTGGAGGGAAAGACTCTATACTTTTAACCCATTTGGCAAAAAAAGCTTTTTATCCCGCCAAAATACCCTTCCCGCTTATTCATGTAGATACAGGGCACAATTTTCCAGAAACCATCGCATTTAGAGACACGATAGTTAAAAAACTAGGGGTACAACTCATTGTAGGGTCTGTACAAGAGGCTATAGATACAGGCCGCGTCAAGGAAGAAACTGGCGCTGATGCCTCTAGAAACGCATTACAAATAGTCTCGTTGCTAGACACCCTAGAGAAGTACAAAGTAGATGCTGCTATGGGCGGGGCAAGACGTGATGAAGAAAAGGCAAGAGCAAAGGAGCGTTTTTTCTCACACCGTGATGAGTTTGGCCAGTGGGATCCTAAAAACCAACGTCCAGAATTATGGAATTTATTTAACGGCCGTAAAAACTACGGTGAACATTTCAGGGTTTTTCCTATCTCCAACTGGACAGAGATGGACGTTTGGGAATATATTAAACTAGAAAATATAGTGCTACCTTCTCTCTACTTTTCTCACAAGCGAGATTGTGTGGTGAGAGATGGTGTTATTTTGGCAAACTCTGAGTATATTAAATTAAAACCAGGTGAGAAGGTAGTTAACATGACCATACGCTACCGCACCTGTGGTGATATGCCTATAACGGGCGCTGTAGAATCCCAAGCAGATGATCTCACAAAAATTATTGAAGAAATTGCTACTACAAGAACCACCGAGCGCGGCGGCCGCGCAGATGATAAACGAGCAGAAACTGCCATGGAAGATCGTAAAAAACAAGGTTATTTTTAGATAAAAAATTTAAAAAAAAAATATGGAGGATCAAAATATAGAATTATTACGCTTTACTACAGCAGGTAGTGTAGATGACGGTAAAAGCACCCTTATTGGGAGACTGTTGTATGATAGTAAATCTATTTTTCAAGACCAGTTAGATGCTGTTGAAGAATCTAGTAAAAATAAAGGCTTTGATTATGTAGATCTATCCTTACTTACAGATGGGCTTAAATCTGAGCGGGAGCAGGGCATTACCATAGATGTAGCCTACCGCTATTTTGCAACACCAAAGCGTAAATTTATTGTAGCAGATACCCCAGGACACATTCAATACACCCGTAACATGGTAACGGGTGCCTCCACGGCCAATTTGGCTATCATACTCATAGATGCGCGTAAAGGGATGCTAGAGCAAACACACCGCCACTCATTTATTGCTTCTTTACTGCGTATACCCCACGCCATTGTGTGTGTTAACAAAATGGATTTGGTAGATTATAGTGAAGATGTGTACAACAAAATTGTCTCAGATTTTAAAGCTTTTGCCTCAAAGCTTGAAATTAATGACATACAGTTTATTCCTATTTCGGCCCTTAAAGGGGATAATGTGGTTAATAAATCTCAAAATATGCCCTGGTACCAAGGCAGCACCATGATGTATCATTTAGAGACCGTTCACATCTCCAGTGATAATAACCACATAGATTGCCGTTTTCCTGTACAATCTGTAATACGGCCTCACACCCTAGATAATCAAGATTATAGAGGTTTTGCAGGACGTATAGACGGAGGGGTGTTTAAACCCGGAGATAGGGTTAAAACCTTGCCATCTGGTTTTGTAACTTCCATTAAAACCATAGAGCTTAATGGAGAACAGATTAAAGAGGCCTTTGCGCCTATGTCTGTAACCATGACGCTCCAAGATGAGATAGACACCAGCCGCGGAGACATGATTGTACGCGAAAACAATGTCCCAGAAATTGGCCAAGACCTAGAAATACTAGTTACCTGGATGAGTACTAGCCCCTTGCAGGCGCGTACCAAAGTAGTTATAAAACACACTACAAACCAGTGTATGGCAATGGTAAAAGAATTAAAATACAAGGTAGACATCAACACCTTGCACCGTATAGAGGGTATAGATATAATAGCCATGAATGATATTGGGCGTATCTCTTTGCGTACCTCTAAGCCACTTTTTTATGACGTCTACAAGAAAAACCGCCAAACAGGTAGCGTCATTATTATAGATGAGCAAACCAATGAAACCATTGGAGCGGGTATGATTTTATAATGAGAAATCAGTTATTACATACAGCCATCATTGCCGCCCTGGAAGCTAGTAAAGCCATCTTAGAAATTTACCACTCTGGAGAATTTGATATAGAGTTAAAGGGAGATAACTCTCCTTTAACCCTTGCAGATATTGCATCTCACAATGTAATTATGTCTTACCTAGAGGCTACAGATATCCCTGTACTCTCTGAAGAGGGGAGAGACATCCCTTATAAGGACCGTAAAGACTGGAAGCAGCTCTGGATTGTAGACCCTATAGACGGCACCAAAGAATTTATAAAACGCAATGGAGAGTTTACCGTAAACATTGCTCTTATAGAAAACCAACGCCCCATAATCGGTGTTATTTTTGTGCCTGTAACAGGAGAGCTCTATTTTTCAAGTAAAGAAAAGGGCGCTTATAAAGTAGCTTTAGATCTTGAAAATTATGATCTCGAGGCTTCACTATCAAAGGCCAATAAATTACCATTACAAAGAGAAGACAATACCTTTACCATCGTGGCAAGTAGGTCTCATATGTCTATAGAGACAGAAGAGTACGTGCAAGAAATGCGAGACATCCATGGAGATGTCAATTTAATCTCAAAAGGAAGCTCTTTAAAACTATGTATGGTGGCAGAAGGCGCTGCCAATTGCTACCCCCGTTTTGCACCTACTATGGAATGGGATACCGCAGCAGGGCAAGCTATTTGCGAGCATGCAGGTTATAAAGTGATAGATTGGGACACCAAGAAGAACATGTTGTATAATAGAGAAGAATTATTAAATAACTGGTTTTTAGTAACATAAATATGAAGAAAATTTTAATCACAGGTGGGGCAGGTTTTATAGGCTCTCACGTAGTTAGACTATTTGTAAATAAATATCCAGCCTATCACATCTATAACTTAGATGCCCTAACCTATGCTGGTAATCTAGAAAATCTAAAAGATGTAGAGTCTAAAGAAAACTACACCTTTTTACACGGTGATATTACAGATGAGGCGTATATCAACTCCATTTTTGAAAAACACCGTTTTGATGATGTAATACACTTGGCCGCCGAATCTCACGTAGATAGATCTATCACAGATCCTTTAGGGTTTGCTAAAACAAATATACTGGGTACCATGATTTTACTCAACGGCTTTAAAGAGTTGCATAAAAATAATTGGGATGATAAACGTTTTTACCATGTAAGCACAGATGAGGTGTATGGATCATTAGGTGAAACTGGTCTATTTGAGGAAACAACCTCTTATGACCCTAATTCTCCCTATTCTGCCTCAAAAGCTAGCTCAGACCATTTTGTACGTGCCTATGGCGAAACCTATGGGTTGCCATACGTGATTACCAATTGCTCTAACAATTACGGCCAACAACAATTTCCAGAAAAGTTAATCCCCTTATTTATAAATAACATATTAAATGACAAGGCGCTACCTGTTTATGGAGATGGTAATTACACTAGAGATTGGTTATATGTTATAGATCATGCCATTGCTATAGATTTGGTATTTCATGAGGGTAAAAATCATGAGACCTATAATATTGGTGGTTTTAATGAGTGGAAAAATATTGATCTAGTAAAATTACTATGCCAACAAATGGATCAAAAACTAGGTCACGCTTCTGGCACCAGTGAAAAACTCATCACCTACGTAAAAGATAGGCCCGGTCATGATTTACGCTATGCCATTGACGCCTTAAAAATCAATAAAGAATTAGGCTGGAGCCCAACGGTAACCTTTGAGCAGGGGCTGTCAGAAACCATTGATTGGTACTTATCTAACGAAGAGTGGCTTAATAGTGTAACCTCAGGAAATTATCAAAATTATTATAAATCTCAATACCAATAATACATGAAACGAGCATGCTAAAAAGTTTGTTGATTTGTAAAAAAATAAATAGCGAACAGCATGTGACCTTTTTAAAAAATAATAAAGACACATGAAAGGAATTATACTAGCAGGTGGGTCTGGAACTAGGCTTTACCCGATCACAAAAGGAACCTCAAAGCAACTATTACCTATCTACGACAAACCGATGATTTATTATCCTTTATCTGTACTTATGTTGGCGGGTATCAAAGAAATACTTATTATTTCTACCCCTACAGATTTACCAAATTTTGAGCGCCTTTTGGGTGATGGCCAAGAATTGGGAATAGAGCTTCATTACAAAGAGCAGCCCTCTCCAGATGGGCTAGCACAAGCCTTTATTATTGGGGAAGACTTTATTGGCAATAATGATGTGTGTCTGGTGCTTGGAGATAACATTTTTTATGGTCATGGCTTTACCGATTTGTTGGCAAAATCACTTGCCAATGTAAAACAGGAACAAAAAGCAACTGTTTTTGGGTATTATGTGAGTGATCCAGAGCGTTATGGAGTTGTAGATTTTAATAAGCAAGGAGAAGCCTTATCTATTGAGGAGAAACCAACCAACCCAAAAAGTAATTATGCGGTTATTGGCCTTTATTTTTACCCTAACTCTGTGGTAGAGATTTCAAAAAACATAAAACCTAGCCATAGAGGTGAGTTAGAGATAACAACAGTAAATCAAGAATATTTAAACCGTGGTGATTTAAAAGTAGAGCTTATGGGCAGAGGTTATGCATGGCTAGATACAGGCACCCATGATTCACTAATTGACGCCTCAAATTATATCAGGACCATAGAGAGCCGCCAAGGATTAAAAATAGCATGTTTAGAGGTAATAGCTTGTAAGATGGGCTATATCTCAAAACAACAACTTTTAAAACTTGCTGAGCCTTTAAAAAAGAACGGTTATGGCCAATATTTAATAGAAAGAGCAAAAGAGTTGTAATGAAGTTTACAAGATTAGAAATTCCAGATGTTATTTTGTGTGAGCCAGAGGTTTTTGGAGATGACCGCGGTTATTTTGCAGAAATATTTAGGCAAGATAAGTTGGACGCTTTTTTAGGCTTTAACATCAACTTTTGCCAAGACAACGAGTCTAAATCATCTTTTGGTGTATTAAGAGGTTTACATTACCAGTTAGCGCCGCATGCCCAAACCAAGTTAGTACGGGTAATACAAGGAAGCGTTTTAGACGTTGCCGTAGATATCCGTGAAGGCTCACCCACTTTCGGTCAGCATGTAACGGTAGAGCTCACCGCCCAAAATAAAAAACAACTCCTTGTGCCAAGAGGTTTTGCACATGGCTTTGTAGTACTTAGCAAAGAGGCCACTTTTGCTTATAAGGTAGATAACTATTACAGCCCAGAGTGTGATCGCGGGATTGCCTTTGATGATACAGGATTGAAAATAGATTGGCAGTTAAAAGCAAGCGCCTTGCAATTATCTGTAAAAGATACTCAGCAACCTTTGTTTAAAAACGCTACATACTTTAACCACTCAATAAAGCTTTATGAATAACATACTAGTCACTGGCGGTAACGGCCAGCTAGGCTCAGAGCTAAAAGAAATAGCTCAAAACTTTCCAGGCCATAGCTTTTTTTTTACTGATGTTAAAGACCTGGATATTACAAATCATGGTGCTGTAGCAGGTTTTATTCAAAGTAATAAAATTAACGTTATTATTAACTGCGCTGCCTATACCGCTGTAGATAAAGCAGAGTCTGAGCCAGAGTTAGCAGATGCCATCAACCACTTGGCTGTCGCTAATTTTGCGCAAATAGCAAAAGATAAAAACATAAAGCTAATCCATATATCTACAGATTATGTGTTTGATGGTACCAACCATAAACCCTATGTAGAGACAGATACTCCAAACCCAAAATCTATTTACGGTGTAACAAAATTAGAGGGGGAGCAAGCAATGCAGCAAATAAACCCTGCAAATTCTATTATCATACGAACCTCCTGGGTGTATTCTAAATATGGTAATAATTTTGTAAAAACCATGCTACATTTGGCTGAGAATAGAGATGAGATAAGTGTGGTTGCTGATCAAATAGGATCACCCACCAATGCTGCAGATTTAGCTGAGGCTATTTTAAATATCTTACCACAAGTAAGTAATGAAACTGTGAAATTGTTTCACTACTCCAATGAAGGGGTATGTAGCTGGTATGATTTTGCAAACTTCATTTTTGAAACTAATAAATTAAAAGTTATTATACGCCCATTAGAGAGTACAAAGTATCCAACACTTTCCAAAAGACCATACTATTCTGTTCTAAACAAAAACTTAATTAAAAGTTATTTTGGAATTGAGATTCCTTATTGGACTGATTCATTAAAAACACTTAAATAAATTATAATTTTAAAATAACCCTAAACTATTAAGTTTTTAATATTACATGTATTCATTAACAAATAAAGCCTTAAAAGGAGTATTTTGGACTTCTTTAGAACAATTTAGCGGTAAAATTATTGGGTTCATAATTCAGATTATTTTGGCAAGAATATTAATGCCAGAAGATTTTGGTTTATTGGCAATGGTAATTGTATTTATTGGTATTGGAACAAGCATTATGGAATCTGGCTTTGGACAATCTTTAATTAGAACTAAAAACCCTTCAGAATCTGATTATTCTTCAGTTTTTTATTTAAACGTTTTTATGGCAATAATTGTGTATGCCATTTTATATGTTTTAGCACCTTATGTATCAGACTTTTACAATGAGGAAGCTTTAATATTTATTTTAAGAGTTTTAGCGCTATTAATAATAATAAAATCATTGTATCTAGTACAGAAAACTATTTTGACGATTAATTTGGATTTTAAAAAACAAATGGTTGTCAATTTAATTTCTACAATAATTAGCGGCATAGTTGCGACAATACTGGCTATAAAAGGCTTTCAAATTTGGTCCCTAGTGTTTTTTCAACTAATAACAAATATTTTGTCAGCATTATTGTTTTGGCACTATTCAAAATGGTTTCCCAAACGTATTTTTGATACACAAAGAATACGATACCATTATAATTTTGGCTATAAGTTAATGCTAAGTACTATTATTAATAGTGTTTTCAATTATATTTTCGATATTTTAATAGGTAAGTATTACTCATCCTCTCAGCTCGGATTTTACAATAGAGCATCAACTTTTCAGAAATTCCCAACAATGTTATTAGGAAGATCTGTTAACAGAGTTACCTATCCAGTTTTTTCTAAGATTTCAGAAAACCATGACCAAATGAAACAGGCGCTAAGGAAAATAAACAAATTGGTTATATATGTTTACACACCATTTATGTTTCTGTTTATTTTTAATGCAAATCAAATAATAGTTTTGCTATTAACAGAAAAGTGGTTACCTGTTGTTCCAATATTTCAATTGCTATGTATTGGTGGTTTGCTTCAACCCATACAATATTACAACACCAACATTATTAAGGCTTTAGGCGATTCCGCACTGATATTAAAGATAAATTTTTTCTCAAGACTTTTTATAATATTTGGAATTGTACTGATTATTAATTATGGATTTTATTATTTAATAATTTTTCAGGTGATCAGCATGTTATTTGTCACCCTTTGTTTTATGAGATCTAGTGGGTTAAAGATTGAATATAACCTTTTCGAACAGATTAAAGATATTATTGTTAATTTTTCTATTAGTTTTTCTATTAGTTTTTTATGTTTTTATGTGACAAAATCACTTGATTTATCCAATATTTGGTCCATTATGTTTTATTCTATAAGTTTTATTTCATTTTATTTAATATTTAGCCAAGTATTTAAATTAGAGTCATATTTATTTATAAAAAATTTAATTACAAATAAACTTATAAAACAATAAAATTAAATTTTTTATAGTGTCAAAAAAACCTAATTTATTTATTCTTGGAGCTCCTAAGTGTGGTACAACAACAATTTATCATTGGCTTGGTCAAATACAAGATATATTTATTTCAAATGTAAAAGAACCTCATTACTTTTGTGAAGATTATCAGTTAACAAACTTAAAAGCTTACAAAGATTTATATAAGAATTCTGTTTCATATAAATATGCTTTAGATGCTAGCGTTTGGTATTTTTATCATAAAAGTTGGAGAGATATAATTAAGCACAATCCAAACTCGAAATTTATATTATTATTAAGAAATCCTTTATTAATGATGCAGAGTATGCATTCTCAACAGATTTTTAATGGTAACGAACTAGAACCTCAATTTAATGAGGCAATAAAATTAAATGATTTGAGAAGTAAAGGACAAACAGCTAAAGTAAAAAAAGGATATTTTAGTCAACATCTGGCTTATATTAACAGTTGTTGTTTAGATAATATATTAGAAAAATTTATTCATGAGGTACCTCATGAAAATCGTCTTATTTTGACATTAGATCAACTTGAAAGTGAAGAAAACACTTGGAATATTATTTGTGATTTTTTGAAAATAGATAATGTAAAAATAAAGTTCAGAATATCTAATAGAAGGAGAATAAGACGTTTTATTTGGTTAGATACATTTGTTTTATTTCTAGTATCTCTAAAAAAAATAATTGGCTTTAATAAACGTTTGGGTATCTTAACAAAGGTTAGAGGTTTTAATACAAAAACTATTAATTCTGAATATGATAAAAAATTAGATATTGACAGTAACGTTACGTTAAGGATTAATAAATGTGTTAAAAACTATGAAACCTTATTAAAAATAAAATTAGATAATTGGTATTGCTAAAGAAAAATACCCTTTTGTTATAAAAACTAAGATTATAAAAAAAAACCATCTATAATGAGTATATACGATATAAAAAAACTTGATATTAAAAACAAAAACTCTAAAATTGAAATTACTAATTTAATTAATGAAGTTTATGTCAGAAAATATAAAAATAAAATATTTTTAAATACTTACACCAGAAATCAAAAGACTGTTTATTTAGGTGCTTATTTAAAAAATGAGTTGGTAGCATTAAATATTTTTATTGCACACGAATTAATCTTTAACAATAAAAATATTATTGCCTATCAAAGTTGTTGGTCTGCAACTTCTAAAAATCATCGCAAAAAAGGATTATTTTCATTAATAATTAATAGTGCAAAAAAACTATTGGATGGAGCTTTTATTTTTGGTTTTCCTAATCACAATTCTGGTCCTATTTTTCTAAACAAATTAGGATTTAGAAAAATCGATTTAGCAAAAGTTAATATACCAGTCAAATTTTTTCCCAATTTTTTTCTAGGATATTATTTACAAACAATTATTGGTAATAATAAATTTTCTGTAAAAAATTGTTTTATTCCCATAGAGTCTGAATTAATTGATTTGAAAAAAAATGAATACAATGATAAAATAAAAACCTTTAGTTCTTATAATAATATTATATGGGGTAAAATAAAGAAAAAACAAACTAAAATTGGAACATTATCTTTTTTTTGCATCGGAGGGATACAAGTAAATAAACCCAAATTGCTAGCTCCTTTATTTAAAGAAATTGTAAAGAGTGAAAATATTGATTTTATTCAAGTGATTGCAAGCGAAAATAGTAGCTTATGGAGCTTATTTAGAATTAAAACACCTGCACCTAAAACTGAGCCACTAATCATATATGATTTAAAAACAAACACAACTAATAGTCGATTTAATTTTATTAACGGAATTAAAGATGTTTTCTAATGAAAAATATTTTAAAAAAAACATATTATAGGTTTACTAAAAAAGACCAACTAAAAAGTTATAATATTAAATTAAGCTACATTTTTCACACAGAAAAAATTTATGATGACGACTTATTTGATCAATTAATGAGATTTTGTAAAAGTTATTTCGAATTTACTAATGTCAAACCAATATGTGCAATAATACCACCAACAAATGCTTTATTAAAAAAAGAAATGATGGTAAATAATTTCTCAGAAGAAGAATTTATAAATAGAGTTAATAAACTTTCTAATTTTGCTGATATTGGGTATCACGGTCATTTTTACCTAAACAATAAACCTACATATTTTAATGCCATCCATTGTAATAGTTATAAAAAATCGGACTTAACTGAGCAATTTATAAATGATATCAATTGGTTTGACAAAAATAAAATCTCTCATAATAATATTTATTCTGCGGGTTGGTGGTTTATGAATCAAGACTTGATTGCTCTCCTAGTAAAGTATGGATTCCAGTTTGATTTTTCATTTTCTAAGAGTCCTTATTTTTACAATCAATTTAGTAATAAAATATTAAATTTAAATAAAATTAAATTTGGTGAAAACTTTGAAGTTCAAATTGCAAAAAATAAAAAAATAACATGTATTCAAAACTTAATTGGATTTCATTCATCAAAATTTCCAGAGGATTTTGATAGAAATATCATGAAATTGATTGATTCTAAAAACAATATAATTGGTGTTGTGAATTCTCATGATTATGACTTATCCTATGAAAACACATTAAATTGTATTAAATATCAAATAAAATTTAATAAAGTAAAGTTCTGTTCTTATCAAGACTTGTTAAGTGAAAATAATATAAAGCTCATTAAACTAATAACTTCTGACTGAAGTTTTACTCAAAAATAAATATGTATAAATTTCTTTTTAATGGATTAGAAATATTTATAAAAAATAACCTAAAAAAACTATTTATATTTTTTAGGTATATTAAAGGTGAAATACCCTTTAGCACAGAAATTACAATGAAATCTACAATAGGTAAAGAAACAAAGATTGGTCAAAAAACTAATATAACTAGTTCAAATCTATCTTCAGATACAATTGTTGGTCATAATTGTATGGTTATTAACTCTAATTTGAGTGGTTTAGTTGAAATTGGAGATTGTACAACCATAAATAATTCAACCATTGTTGGACGTTTAAACTATATTAGGATTGGAAAATATTGTAGCATAGCTCAAGGTGTTTTTATAATTGACATCAATCATAATATAAAAAGAAGAACCACTCATTTTATGTATAAGTACATAAATGTTATTGATAAAATTGATGAGTTGAAGTCAAATGGTGGTGTCGAAATTGGAAATGATGTGTGGATAGGCAAAAACTCAATTATTTTGTCCGGGATAACTATAGGTGATGGTGCTGTAATTGCTGCTGGATCGATAGTAACAAAAGATGTTGAACCTTATTCTGTTGTAGCAGGAGTACCTGCTAAACTAATAAAAAAGAGATTTAACGACAACATAATAAAAAAATTAATTAAAGAAAAATGGTGGAATATGAGCATACAAGAGTTAAATAAAAAAGAAAAAAAATTCTTTAATGAAATTGATTAAATATTATAAATGAACAATATTGTTTTTGTAATACCTACCTTGTCACCTGGTGGTGCTGAACACCAAGTATGTAACCAAGTTAATTATTTATATAAAAATAACTATCCAGTTAAGCTAATAGTTTTAAGTGATAAAATTGATATTATAAACTTGATTAATTTACCTGAAGAAAACATATTAATTCTTGGTTTGAAGCATTTAAGAAAGATCTCAAAATTAAGTTTTTTACAAATTAATACAGCAATTAAAGAAATTAATAATGTATGTAATGTAAATACTGTATTAATATCGGTTCTACCAACCAGTCATTTCATCTCAAGATTAAGTAAATTATGGTTTATTAGTAAATTTAGACTTGTTTGTTATCATAGATCTATTCAATATGAAAATTCTCCAAATAATACATTATTTAAACTTTTATTTTACAAAGTAAATAGATCTCTGAGTAAAAGATATGATGATGAACACCTTTTCATTTCTGATGCTGTAGGTAAACACATATCAAAATATTTAGAAGTTAAAAATGGACATGTCATTTTTAATGCATTGCCTCAAAAAAATGTAGATAAGGATTTATCATATATTGATATTAAAAATTATTTTGAATCAAAACCAAAGTATTTAGTAGTTATACCGGGTAGACTTCATCATACGAAAGGGCATGTTTTTTTTATTGAAAGTTTGTATGATTATATACGAACCCACAAATTAGAAAATCTAGGAGTCATGTTTTTGGGTGGAGGTCCATTGAAAAATGAGATTGAAGAAAAACTATTACAGTATGACATTAAAAAAAATATAAAAATTACCGGTATTATTAAAAACGAATTACTCCTATCTTATCTTGCTCTTTCAGATTTAGTAGTTATTCCATCAATTAGTGAGGGTTTTGGAAATGTAGCCATAGAGGCATTAAGGCAAGGAAGTACAATCCTTTCATCAAATGCCGGTGGTTTACCCGAAATCATAAATGATAAAAAAAATGGATTCCTTTTTAAATCTTTAAATAACAATGATCTACAACAAAAATTCACTAATCTTCATCAAGATAAAATTAATTTAAATAGTGCGGATTTGAAAAGTGATTTTCTTAATCGATTTACGCTTGAATCACAAATGGAAAAGTTAATTGGCGTTTTAAGGATTATTAAATAGGAACAAGCACTTTTTAATGTTCTGTGATTTTTATTAAAAATTCACTTTCAAATTACTTGTAACTAACCTTAAAATTTTGGAAAAAACAAAAGTAAAATATTTAGATTCACTTCAAGTTTATAGAGGTCTTGCGGCACTTTTTGTAGTGATTCATCATAACACTGCATCCATAAGGTATTATCATGATTTTGATAGCTCTATTTTAAATTTTATAGGACAAATAGGTAAATATGGAGTTGATTTCTTTTTTGTTCTGTCTGGATTTATAATTTCTTACACATCAATATCTAAAGTTAATGAGAAAGTTTCATTAATTGGTTCATGTATTATAGGTTATATTTATTCATATGTTTTTGAAAATAGCTCGACGTATTTTTTTAAAAGGAAGTTAAATGTTTAAAATTTAGTTTAAATTAATATGAAAAAAAATATACTATTTATAACAAGAAATGGATTGTTAGAACCTTTAGGACAAAGTCAAATTCTGTCGTATCTAATTCCTCTTTCAAAAGAGTTTTCAATAAATATTATAAGTTTTGAAAAAAACATTGATATTGAAAATAAGCAGCATCTTTCAAAAATTACGTCTATTTGTCAAAGAAATAATATAAAATGGACACCATTAAAATACAGAAAAACAATAAGACAAGTAAGTGTGATTTTAGGATTTGTAGAATTGTTTGTAAAAGTCTTCAAAGTATGTAAGAAGGAACACATAAATATTATACATGCTCGTTCTTATTTCCCAGCATTTATTGCCTTATTAATTTACAATTTGTTCAGTATACCATTTGTATTTGACATGAGAGCTCTTTGGGTTGATGAATTGGTTACATCAAAACGTTTAAAAACAGGATCCTTAGCATACAACATAACTAGACATTTAGAAAAAAAATGTTTAAAAAATTCCGCTTCAATTGTTTCATTAACAAAAGCAGCTATTATCCACATGGATAAAATTCATCCAAAATTAAATATAATTTCAAAAGCTTCATACATTCCTACCTGTACGAATCTTGAACATTTTAAGTTAAAAGAATTTAAACCAGTTAATAATGATGAAAAAATTATAATTAGCAGTGTTGGTACTCTATTAAGTGGTTGGTTTAGGTTAGATTTGTTCAAAAAAGTAGTGAATATCTTATTATCTAATTATGATATATATATTGAGATTTTGACTAGAGATGATCCAGAAAAAGTAATGAAAATGTTAGATGCTAACAATAATTTCTCAGAGAGAATAACTGTTCAATCCGTACTTTTTGAAAAAATTCCTTCTAAAATTGCTAAACATCATGGTTCTATTCTTTTTTACAATACAGATGTGTCAAGGCTAGGATCTTGCCCTACTCGAATGGGGGAATTATTCGGTGTAGGTGTTCCTATACTTGCGAATCCTGGAGTAGGTGACTTTAAAAACCTAATTTTAGAAAACAATATAGGAGTAATTATTGAAAATGATTACAGTTTAGAAGAAATCGAAAAATCAATAGATACGTTCATGAAATTAATCCAAGAAAAAAGTATTTCAAAGCGTTGTCGAGAAATAGCTGAAGAGTTTTTTTCTTTAGAATCAGGTGTGAAAAATTATATCGCCATTTATTCTAATACATTAATAGGAAAAACTTTCTCTAATTTATAAAAATGAATAAAGTAATAAAGGTTTTATTCTTAACTAAATATCCAGAAAAAGGTGCTTCTAGTAGATATCGAGTATATCAATACTTACCTTTTTTTAAAAACATTAATTTTAAAACTCAAGCGCTCCAAAGTGATACCAGTTTCAACTTGATGTATCGTAAAGGTTATTTTTTTAAAAAAGTGATTCACGCTTTAAAAGACTATTTATTTAGAATGTTTTTTATTTTTAAAAATTTAGATGCAGATGTCATTTATATGCAAAGAGAAATATTTGCTTTCGGTTCATTGTGGGCAGAAAGTTTATTTAAAATTCTTGGTAAAAAATTAATTTTAGATCTAGATGACGCTTTGTTTATTACAAGGGTAAATAAGAATCATAATTTCAAGTGGGATAAAGCTTCAAGAGTAAAACGCATTTTAAATAAGGTAGATATAGTTATAGCTGGAAATACATGGATAAGGGATGAGTGTTTAAAATTTGGAGCTAAAAGCGCTGTACACATTGATGTTGCAGAAAAGGTGCAGTTTAAAAATATTAACAACAAAATAAATCAACCATTAAAAGCAATATGGCTAGGCTCTCCTACCACATCCAAATACTTATTTCTTATAGAAAAACCGTTAAAAAAAATTCAAGATAAAATAGGTTTAGAAATTAATATAGTTGGTGGTAACCCAAATGATATTTTTTTATTTAAATCTAAATGTATCAATTGGTCTCTAGAAAATGAAAATAAATATTTATCTATTTCTGATATAGGTTTAATGCCTTTGGCTCAAGAGGATTGGTCTAGAGGAAAGTGTGGTGGTAAAGCTAGAACATATATGGCAAATGGTGTTATACCAGTAGTAAGTGATATTGGATACAATAAGACATTAATTAAAAATAATATATCAGGATTTTTATGTAAAACTGATTTAGATTGGATTGATGCTTTTTATAAATTAAATAAAAATATAGAAATACAAAATAAAATTATAAGTTTAAATTATGAATATGTTAATACAAACTTCAATAGAATTAAAATAGCAAATAATATTGAGGATGAAATCATAAAAACTTATTCAACATGATTTTTACATATATCAAAAATAATTATGATTGCTAATTTAAAAGTAAAAAACCTAATTTAAAATATATGCTGTTTTATGCTATAATTTTATTAACTCTGTTAATATTATCATCATTTAGATCTAACAAATCTTCCGAAATTATAATTCATTTTTTTTTATTTGCTTTGATTGCTTTAAAGGGTGAAGTTGGGCCAGACTATCACGGATATCTCTATAGGTATATGAATTTTGATGTTAGTAGTGCTTTTAAAAAGGCAGCTGGAGAGTATAGTTGGTATTTAATTGAATACTTTGTAAATATAAATAATTGGGATTACCAGTTTTATACATTTTTAACAGCTTTGATAGCTGTGTTTTTTTTATATAAAGCTCAAAAAAAAATAAAATATTTGGGTTTTTTAGTCTTTATATACCAAATTATAATTATTCAGTTAGGTTTATCTGGTATGAGGCAATTTATTGCTACATGTATAATTATTTATACATTTTCCAGTTATATTTTTGAAAACAGAAAGTCAGGGTTTAAGTTTTTCCTATTAACTATTTTAGCCAGCTCTTTTCATATCTCTGCCTTAACTACATTCATTTTTTTACCCTTTTTAATCAATTTAAAGCGTAATCATTTTGTGATTATAATCTTATTAGCTTCACTTGGTTTATTTTCTGAAATACTAACCCCAAATGTAGAAGAAGTTGATGCTAGATATTTTAATGGAATAAAAGTTAGTGCTGGAGCTTGGGTTAGATTTTTTTTAACTTTATCTATAATTAGATTAGGTATGGTAAAGGATAATATAAAATTATTGAGATTAGGTTATTTAATAGGTTTCTTGGGAGTTTTAATAGGTCTTTTCAATACAGTTTTACTTCATCGATTTAATTATTATTTTTTACCAATTTCATGTCTAATTTTAATATATAATTATCATCAACAAAAAATTAATATTTATAAAATGAGATTAGTTTATATTTTTTGCATTTTCTATTTTTTTGTATGGTTTTTACTTTCTGATTACGCTGTAAGTTATATTCCTTATGAAACATTCTTATAACTCCCCTTAATATTCTTATTTTCATATGAAAAATTTTCTTTTTACTAATTACACAAATTTATACTCTAATTTGAAATTTGATAATTTTTCAAGAAAATTTAGCCATTTTCCAAAAGTTTTTTTTTATCACGGAGTAGAACATAATATTTTAGACCAAAGAGTTCAATGCAATCAAATGAAATTTGATTTATTCAAACAGCAAATACATTATTTGATTAACAATGATTTTAATATAATTTCTATAAAAGAATTTGAAAATAGATTTCTCGAAAATAAATTCATAGGGAATGAGATAATTTTAACATTTGATGATGGATACAAGAATAATAAGAATGTTGTTTTTCCATTTTTAAGTTCTCTGAATATACCATTCTCAATTTTTATTAGTACCAGACATATCGACGAAAACTTAAGATACCCTTCCTATAAAATTAGATCATTAATATATTATTCTGACAAAAAAAAGCTTGATTTAATCTCATTAGGTAAAAAAATTAAAATTAACTCTATTGCAGAAAAAATTAAAGCTGAAAAAGAATTAATTAATTATATCAAATCTGTATCATTACATAAAGTTAATAGTTTAGTATTTGATCTTGATAATATTCATGATTCTTACTTTGTTGATGAAATTGATTCAAATTTTCATTCTGAAAGCCCTATGTCATGGCAAGAAATTATTTTTCTTCATAACAATGGTGTTGAAATTGGTTCACATTGTCATGACCATGTTTTGGTTCATGAAAATCAATCATTAATAGAAATACAAAATCAATTAATAAAATCAAAATCAATCATAAGTCAAAAAATCGGAAATTGTGATTATTTAGCTTACCCCAATGGAAGAAAAAAAGATGTTTCTTTAATTTCTATAAATGAAGCAAAAAAAGCAGCTTATAATTTAGCTTTTTCGACCAATATGAAAAGTGTTAAATATTATGATGACAAGTATTTTTTACCCAGGTATATTGCACCTCAAAGTTTAAATGGTTTTAAATTTTTTGTGAATAATTTTTTCTTTGATAAATTAAATCGTTTCATATAATATTTTTAATAAATGAAAATAGTTAGATATACCCCTTTTTTTAAAAATCAAGTATTAGGACTTTTAAAGTTTTTGTGGAATGATAGGAGCTTTGAAGATAGAAAATCTCTTTTAGAATGGAAATATGAACGATCACCTTATTTTTCAAATTTAATGTTTATTGCTTTGGAAGACGAAAAAGTGATTGGATTTAGAGGATATACAATTAATAAAACTATTTTTGAAAACAGGGTTTTTTATACTGCATGCCTAGCTGATGCAGTAACTAGTCCATCAAGTAGAGGAAAAGGAATATTTAACAAATTAACTAAATTTTCTCTTGAAGCACTTTCAAAAATAGATATTAATGTAGTGTTGGCACTGTCTTCTAATAATTTTTCAACACCAGGATATATAAAATTAGGTTTTAATAAGTTAATTGATAGAGAACCTTTGTTCAGAGTTTCTCTTTATGGAATTTTAACTAATTTTTTTAAATTTAAAGATACCTCTATAAATTATCTAAAGATAAAGAATGACTTAACTTTCAAGATTACAGATAAATTAAATTTTAGTGTTTCACATTTTGAAATGCTTTCCAAAAAACAAATTCTATCAAAGAGTGCTACTACATTAAAACCTCATTTGTGGTATGATTGGAAGTATTCTAATCCCTCAAAAAAATATATCTTTTGTTCTTGTTGGAAAAAAAATGAACTAGTCGATTTTATAATTTTAAATAAAAATCACAGATACTGGACGGTTGTTGACTATTCATATACTAACCATGTAAACTTTAATTTGCTTTTGAAATCAGTTTTTAATAGATTAAATCCACACGTAATAATGTTAATGGAAACTTATTTAGATAAAAATATGATAGACGTATTTAAAAAAAGAAAATTTTATAAATATAAATTTTTAACTAAAATTTTCAATAAAAAGTTCGAGCCAATTTTAGTGAAATTTGGTGAAATAGTTTTAAAAAAAGAATCTAACTTAATTGATAATTTAAAAATTCCTAGTAATTGGAATATAAGATTTTCTGATTCTGATGCTTCTTAAAAATAATATAAGGTAGTTTACTAAAAACTAACTATGAAGTCAAATTTGTTTAGTTAATAATAATTTTATGCCACAAACAAAATTCTTTAATGAATAATTTAATTTTAATCAATTTAAATACTACTTGGAATATTTATAATTTCAGATTCTCTCTAATACAAGAATTACAGAAAAAGGGCTTTAAGATCGTAGCTTTAGCTCCCCGTGATAGCTATACCTCAAAATTGGAAGAAATAGGGGTGGAATGTTTTCATATTAACCTGAATCCAAAAGGGACTAATCCAATTACAGATTTGTATTTGGTTTGTCAATATTATAAATTGTTTAATTTATTAAAACCAAATTTAATACTTAGTTACACCATAAAACCAAATATTTATGGAAATTTAGCTGCTAGGTTATTAAGTATACCCACAATAAATAATATTAGTGGTCTAGGAACTTTATTTATCAAAAATTCTTTTGCAACTTATATTGGAAAGTTTTTATACAAGTTAAGTTTAGCATCTAGTACACATCTGTTTTTTCAGAATAAAGATGATCAACAACTGTTTACTAAGAATAAACTTATAAACTCTAAAATTTCCTCCATAATTCCAGGTTCTGGTGTAAATGTAGAAAAGTTTCATTGTGATAGAATCACAAATAGTGGGAGTAAATTTTTATTTGTTGGAAGGTTATTGTCTGATAAAGGGGTCTTTGAATACCTAGATGCAGCAGTGTCAGTATTAAAAACACATCCTAATAAGGAATTCTTATTAGTAGGAGAGATGGGTTCAAATAATTTAACAGCTTTGTCTTCAAATCAACTAAAAAACTATACTGAAAAGTATCCTCAAATAAAATATTTAGGTAAAACAGATGATATTGTTACGTTATTGAATTCTGTAGATGTCATGGTTTTACCATCTTATAGAGAAGGACTATCAAAGTCACTAATTGAAGCAGCATCAATGAAATTGCCAATAATAACTACTAAAGTACCAGGTTGTAAGGATGTTGTTGATGATATGTTTAATGGGTTTTTATGTGAAGCAAGGTCAAAATATTCTTTAGAAAAAGCAATTTACAGAATGATCAGTTTAACCGAAAAAGAAAGACTAGAATTTGGTGTTAACGGAAGAAAAAAAGCAACTAATGAATTTTCCAGTAAAATTGTAAATAAAATTTATCTTGATAAAATTAATCAAATTATAAAGCTTACATAATGTCATTCGATCCAAACTCAGCAAAAAAAAAAGCAGGAAAAAAGTCTAAAAGAGGACCTGTCAAGAAAAGGCTATAAATGATCCTTTTTTTCTGAGTTAAGCAATCAGCAATCGATTAAACCTATTATCTTTGTAAACAGTTTATAAAATAAATAACATCAAAAATGAACTTTCAATATTTTGTTAAACATTTCCTTATAATATTTTCAATTTTAACACTTTTCCAATCCTGCGTCTCAAAAAAAGAGATGTTGTATCTGCAAGATCTAGAATCTTTTAACAATCTGGAATTAAAACATAACAACCACACCTTGCAGGTAGATGATATTTTAAAAATAGCTGTAGGTGCATTAATGCCGGAGGCGGCTTTCCCTTATAATAATGCTACAGGAGGTAATGTTGTTGCCAAAAATCTTGAAGTAATGAAACTAGATGGTTATTTGGTGTCTAAAAATTACACGATTAACTTCCCGGTTTTGGGAGAGTTATATGTAAAAGAAAAAACAACAAAAGATTTAGAAAATGATATTAAAAAGCTACTGGTTGATGGCGGCTATTTAATAAATCCTAATGTAACGGTACGTTTATTAAACGCCAAAGTTACTATTTTGGGTGAGGTACAACAACCTGGCACCATTTCTTTTACAGAAAATAATATTAGTTTGTTGCAAGCTCTTGGCCTCGCTGGAGATCTTACTATTAATGGTAGTAGAGAAGATATTGTAGTTTTAAGACGCTTAGATGGCGTGCAAACCACTACGCGTATAAATCTTACCTCTGCCAATTTTTTAAGCGGGCCTTACAAAATGGTAAAGCCTAATGATGTAATTATAGTAAACCCAAATAGTGCAAAATTAAAAACGGCTGGTTATGTGGGTAATATATCTACAATACTTGGCATTACATCCTTATTACTAAGCTCTATAATTTTACT
>Ga0209195_1000528_pt1 | contig 28822 bp, 22 predicted proteins | sample COGITO_mtgs_1004_3_FD_184788 | JGI IMG/M metagenome (GOLD analysis project Ga0209195, IMG submission 184788) | Pelagic marine microbial communities from North Sea - COGITO_mtgs_100420 (SPAdes) (version 2) | ecosystem: Environmental > Aquatic > Marine > Epipelagic ...
GTGAGCCGTCTACCATAAACTAAACGATAGCATTGCAAAATTGGTGACAAATCCACGTAGGGCCTGTGGTAGGATGGGCCCCGCGAAATGAACTGCTTAGAGCCTACCAATGAACCGAACGTCACTTGATAAAAGCAAAATCCGAATCCTGTTGTTAGAGGGTGTACATCAGAGTGCACTCGATTCCTTGACCCGAGCTGGTTATACCAATATTGACAATGTTAAGGGCTCCTTGCCCGAGGCGGAGTTACTCGAGCGTGTCAAGGATGTCCATTTTATCGGGATACGCTCCCGAACTCAGCTCACCGCCGAAGTGTTTGCCGCCGCAGAGCGGCTGGTGGCGGTGGGTTGTTTTTGTATCGGTACCAACCAGGTCGACCTGGCTGCGGCCTCGGAGCGCGGCATTGCGGTGTTTAATGCCCCCTTCTCGAATACGCGCTCGGTTGCCGAACTGGTGCTAGCCGAATCGATCCTACTGCTGCGCGGTATCCCCGAACGCAACGCCGCATGCCACCAGGGTGGCTGGTTGAAATCTGCCACCAACAGCTATGAAATTCGCGGTAAAACTCTGGGCATCGTTGGTTACGGCAGCATTGGCACCCAATTGGGCATTATGGCCGAAAGCATGGGCATGGAAGTTGTTTTCTACGACACCATTACCAAGCTTCCGCTCGGCAATGCCCGACAGGTCGGCTCGCTGAATGACTTGTTAGGACTGGCCGATGTGGTCACCTTGCACGTACCGGAAACGGCATCCACCAAGTGGATGATGGGCGAGGCGCAGTTTGCGGCCATGAAACAAGGCAGTGTTTTTATCAATGCCGCGCGCGGTACGGTAGTCGATATCGATGCCTTAGCTGCGGCCTTGCGCGCGAAGACCGTACTCGGTGCCGCGATCGATGTGTTCCCGCTGGAACCGCGTACCAATGATGAGGAATTTCAATCGCCCTTGCGCGCCTTCGACAATGTGATTTTGACCCCGCACATTGGCGGCTCCACCCAGGAAGCGCAATTCAATATCGGCATCGAGGTGGCGGAGAAACTCGCCAGCTACTCCGATACAGGTACCTCCTTATCGGCCGTTAACTTCCCCGAAGTCGCCTTGCCGGCGCATCCAAATGCGCATCGCATACTGCATATTCACCAAAATATTCCCGGCGTGCTGTCGGAAATTAACCAGGTGTTTTCTGAAAACCGGATCAATATCATGGGCCAATATCTGCGCACCTCCGACAATATCGGGTATGTGGTGATCGATGTTGCCGAAGACTGTTCGGAAGTAGCGCTGGAAAAGGTGCTGCAGGTTAAGGGTACCATCCGTGCCCGCGTGTTGTTCTAAGCTGCTCAGGCAACCATGGTGAAGCGCTCGGCAACCTTGACCCTGTTCTGTCTGCTGGCCCTGTCAGCTTGCAGCAATCGGGCGGTGGACACCGAGACGACCCGCTGTGCTTTTGCAGACAGTCCGCGGACCCCGGCACCGGCCTTTATCTGTGATCCGGATATCAGCGGTTTTCCGGTGACCGTCCTATTGGCATCCGAACCCAGTGCCGAATCGGTCAGCGAGCGCATTAACCGCACGCTGACCGAGCAGATCACGCTCTGGGCCGATAGTTGGTCCCAGGCTTGGTACCAATCTGAGGCCAGTCAACTGGCCGCCAATGAATTCCTCTTAGATACCCTCACCGACATGGCTCGGGTGGTTCGTTCGCGGGCCAGTCCGACCGGCACTCTGTGGCTCATGGTGGGCCTGCCAATGACCGTCGTGGACGTACGCACCCAGACATTGGCCACCGTGCCGCTGCGCTAACTTTCCTGGCCATCCGCTGGCCTGTGTGTCTCCCCTCTTGCCTTCCAGCTGCCTGCTTACCCTGAGTCGAATGCACTCCCCATTTGCCTTAGGGCACAGCCTTGCGTGGGACAGCAGTTTTTTTTTGCACTGCTAGACTTAAGCGATACAGAGAGTCCTGTTTGGAGATGTTCAATGGCTACGCCCAAAAGTTTAGTTCGGCCGCAAAAGGGTTTTTCAATTCGTATCCGTACCATTGCGTTGATTTCCACAATCATACTTTTAATGCTGGTGGCCAATAGCTTTATCGTCTTAAAGATTCGCTCCATCAATGAGCAAGTTGACGCTCAGTCAGGCCTGATTTCCACCCAGAGAACGTTGGTGTCACGGCAAGAGAGTTCTATTCTGGTGCAGCAGGAGGTTATCGACCGAGTGGCCACCATTGCCGAGACCATTAACCTGGTCAATGAAATGAACTACTGGTATTTCCAAGGTGCTCTTACCTTGATTATTCAATCGGTTGAGTCGGGCCGCCGCATCGAAACCAAACTGCAAAGCCAGTTAGCCAATCTGGAAAAAAAGGACCCAGAGAACAAGACTCGATTCGACCAAGCCCGCGAGGAAATTGAAACCTTTAAGCTCTATGCCGAACGGATGTTTAAGATGTTCGAAACCAATTCGGTATCGATGGGAAAATCGATGGGCGATGGCGCCAAGGACCAGGCCGATAAAATCCTCGCCATTTTGGAGTCTTTGCGCAACGAGTACCAACAGGAACAGAACGGCTCGATGGATCAGATCGTCGCAGACGCCATGGATTTCGCTGCCGCCAGCGATTCGGTAGCCAGTGCCGGTGCGAATATCCGTGGTCAAGTGGACTCCTCATCGATCATGGCCATCAGTATCACGGCCGGGGCATTGTTAATCGGTAGCATCCTAGGCCTGGTTTTTCTGCGCGGTTTGTTGATTCCCATACAGCGTCTGACCCAAGTTATTCAAAATATTGAATCGACCAATAATGTCACCCTACGCACGCAATATTTGCGCCGCGATGAGCTCGGTTCAATTGCCCAGGCGTTTGACGCCATGATGGATAAGTTTCAGGGCACCATCAGTCGCATGTCTGACAGCGCGGGCGAGTTAATGGCGATCGCCAACACCGCTCGGGATGCCAGCGGCAACCTCTCGGTCAGTGTGCGCGCGCAACAGAATGAAACCGACATGGTCGCAGCTGCGACCACGGAGATGTCTGCCGCGGCTGCCAATATTAAACAGAATACCGATGTCGCCTCCGAACTGGCCCAGAGTGCCCGACAGACCGCCGAACTCGGCCGCCAAACCATGGAAAATAGCGTGCGTAGCCTCGATGAACTCTCGCAAGGGGTCTCGTCCGCATCAAAGGTTATCGCCAATCTGGCCAACAACACCGATGACATCGGCAGCGTATTGGACGTCATTCGTGGGATCTCTGAACAGACCAACCTGCTGGCCTTAAATGCCGCCATTGAAGCCGCCCGAGCTGGTGAGCAGGGGCGCGGTTTTGCCGTGGTGGCCGATGAGGTGCGCAATCTAGCCCGACGCACCCATCAGTCAACCATCGAAATACAGGAGACCGTGGGCAAGCTGCAGGACGGTGCCAAATCTGCGGTTGCCGAAATTGAAAAAAGCAAGATTAGCGGCCTGGATAATATGCAAAAAATCCATGAGGCCGCCAACACTATGGCAGAGGTCGCCAAGGCCGTGGATCAAATTAATGAGTTAAACAGTCAAATTGCTCAGGCCTCATCAGAACAGTCGGAAGTGGCGGGCAGCATCGACGCCTCCATCAATCGCATTTCGGGCCAGGTTAACGACCTGTCGGCAAATGCCGTGGCACGTGAAGAGGCCGCTGAAGCCTTGCGCGATATTAGTGAACAACTCAAGGGCCTAGTGGATACCTTTTTGACTAAGTAATAACCTTGCAGGGAGTCTGTGTTTCGTTAGGACTAACGCAGAGCAGGCACAGGTTTGCGCCGATAAAAAAAATCCTCAGACTTACAACAGCACCGAACGATTAATCGGCTAAAAGAAAAGGTCCGCCATGGCAAGGTTCCTAGCAAGGTCTACACTAAAAAGGCGAGAGAGTTTATTAATGATTAACTGACCAATCCAAAGGAGGAGTGTTATGAAGTGGCTGTTTCTTTTAATCATCATAATAGCTGTTGTTATGTTGGGTGCAGCCATGGTTTTTATCGATGCCGGCATCCTGCGAGATTCTGTTATTTGTGTGCTTGGCGCCCTGCTGGGTTTTTTAATCGCCTTTCGTATGCAGGCCCGCTACACCCTGTTGCGAGATGATTAACTATCTTCAAAATGGAGTAAGAGCTTCGGCTCGCCGTTTTTCGGCCACCGCCGCCTACATTCGATAAGCCCTCAAGCGTCGACGCTAAGGGGGTTGGTTAAGTCAAAATGAAGAATATTATTTAGATTCAATCCAATAACAATATTCCACCTAGACGTTAAGTCATCCTTTTCATATCAAAAGCACACCCTAATGGGCAGAGGTTTGATTAGGTGGATTTTACTTAATACTAAGCAAAGAGGCCTTCTGCGAAAGCTCGGAAGCAGTTAATTTATCCCCCGTTATGAGGTGATTCTCGACTACAACAAAAAGTAAAGGAATAGATATTATGATGAAAAAAACACTTGTTACCGCATTGGCTATCGCCGGCGCGACTATGGGTTCTCAGGCGATGGCTTGGGATGAAGGTAGCCTATTGGTTTGGATCAATGCTGACAAAGGCTACAATGGCTTGCAAGCCGTGGGTGATAAATTTGCTGAGGAAACAGGCGTCGAGGTAAAGGTCGAAACACCTGATTCTGTCACCGAAAAATTCCAACAGGAAGCATCTATTGGAAAAGGGCCAGACATCTTTATCTGGGCGCATGACCGCTTTGGTGATTGGGCTAAATCGGGTCTGATCACGCCGGTTGTACCGAGTAGCGCTGTTAAGAAAGCACTGGATGACTCGTTCTGGGGTGCGGTCAGTTATAACGGTCAGATCTTTGGTTACCCCATCGCCGTCGAAGGTCCAACGCAAATTTGTAACGCTGACATCGTTAGCAAGCCCTTCAAGAGTATTGCAGATGTTAAGGCCGCCGCGCCCGGTTTAGCCGAGCAGGGTAAGCAGTCGCTGATGTGGGACTACAATAATACTTACTTCACCTATGGCTTCCTGACCGCCGAAGGGGGCTTTGCGTTTGAGAATGTTGCCGGCGTTTACAATCCGAAAGTTACGGGTATGGCCAACGACGGTACAAAAGCTGGCGCGGCCATGATCAAAGATCTAATCGACTCGGGTATTATGGCTGAGGGTGTTGATTACGGTGTATTCGACGCCGCCTTTAAGGCCGGTGAAGTGGCCTGCGTCATTAACGGTCCATGGGCTTGGGCGGATTACGAGAAAGCCGGCATCGATATGATTCTGGGAGCCTATCCAAAGATTGGCAAAGGCACACCTAAGGGCTTTACCGGTATCTTATCTGCGGCGGTGAACGCTTCTACGCCGAACAAAGAATTGGCGGTGGAGTTTTTGGAAGCCTATCTGCTGACCGAAGATGGCCTGAAGATGGTCAATGACGATCGTGCTTTGGGTGCCGTCACTCATAAGAAATTTATGAAGTCTTTGGCAAAAGAAAGTGGCACCTTAGCCGACGCCTACAAAGTATGGCAAGCCGGTGAACCCATGCCAAACATCCCAGAAATGGGTGCCTTTTGGAGCAATATGGGCCCAGCCTTGACTGCCATCACTCAGGGTCGTCAAACGGTCGTGGAAGCGCTTGACGATGCAGCAGCTCGCATCGTGAAGTAAGGCACCACAAGCATAGGGTGGTGGCCGGTCTTGCCGGTGACTACCTTGCAGATAAGCGCTTATGCACTGTTGCTAGCGATAAGCGTTTTTTCTTGCAACTTTTCCGAACGAACTTTTTTATTTGAACTACAGTTCAGGCGCAGCTGTAATCCTAGGTGAGTGACCAGCCACTATTGAACATTCCGAAAAACTTCCCATTAAAATTATATCGATGAGAACCATGTCAGTTTGGCTTAACAAAGCAACTTACCGATAGGTTTCTTTCTTAACTAAACTTTGCACGCTTGAAAATGAGGTCTCTATATGGCAAATATAAATGCCATCCCGATGGTGCCGGAAGCTGCCGCACTGGAAAGATGGAAGGTATGGACGCAATATATTGTCGTTACCCTGCTCTCGGTATTTTTCCTCTATGTTACCCTAACGATGTATGCCAAAAATGAAATTCTTTATGGCACCTTTGTGCTGGTATTTACCGCGACCTTTGGCTTTGTTTTTCTATCTGAAAAAGCCTATGTTTGGCGCTATGTTTTTCCCGGTTTGGTTGGTGTGTTTGTCTTTGTTATTTTTCCTATCATGTATACCTTGGGGTTAACCTTTACCAACAAGTCGAACCTACACCTGCTATCCTTCGCCCAATCAAAGGCCTATTTTCTGCAGCAAGCCTATGTCGCTGAGGGGTCTCATGATTACCCGCTGACCCTCTTGATGGACGGTGACAATACCCAGTTGATGCTTGAAGATGCCAACGGCGCCCTGTATGTCAGCGAACAATCGTTGCCCATGACCCATACCGAGATGATTGTGGTAAAACTGGTGCCCAGCGATGGCGTACCGAACTTACCTATAGCGCCTGACAAGACATTCTTTGCACAGCTCAACCAGTTAGCGAATATTCAGTTGGAATTGCCAAATGGCACGCTATTGGTGAAATCCAAAATACGAGAATATGGTGAGAAATATTCCTTATGGCGGGTCGCAGCGGATGACACCGCTGTTCTGGTCAATCAACTTGATGGCAGCCGATTGCGCGCCGACTTGGAACAGGGGTTCTTTGTCGACGCGTCGGGTGAATACGTCACGCCAGGATTTCAGGTCAATGTCGGATTCGATAACTATAAGCGCATCCTGACCGACAAAGGGATGTTTGGTCCCTTTCTACAAATCTTCACCTGGACAATGTTCTTTTCTATTTTCACCGTGATCGCGACCTTCTTTATTGGTATGACCATCGCGAGCTTTGTGCAATGGGAGCCGATTAAGATTCGCGGCCTCTATCAGGTTTTGCTGATCTTACCCTATGCCGTGCCGGGCTTTATTTTGATCATGATCTTCAAGGCACTCTTTAATCAAAATCTGGGGCAAATAAACTATGTGCTCGATGTCCTGTTCAACATCGCCCCAGATTGGAATTCCGACCCCCATTTTTCGCGCCTGATGATTTTGATCGCGAATCTATTTATGGGTTATCCCTATATGTTCATTCTCAGCTTGGGCATGCTCCAGTCCATTCCGAAGGACCTCTATGAGGCCTCCAGCTTAGAAGGTTCCGGGCCACTCAATAATTTCTTTCGCATTACCCTGCCGCTGGTTACCCGGCCGATGCTGCCGTTGTTAATCGCATCCTTTACCTTTAATTTTAATAATTTTGTCCTGATCCAACTGCTTACGCGCGGTGACCCAATTATCATCGGTTCCAACCCACAGGCGGGCGAAACGGATTTGCTGGTGAACTATGCTTTCCGCCTGGCCTTTATGGGGGATACTCAGGATTTCGCCCTGGGTGCCACCATCTCGACCTTCATCTTTTTAATGGTTGGCATTATGGCGGTGATCTATCTTAAAGCGGCCAGAATAGAAGTCGGCCGAAAATAACTCCAGCGGAGAGTGCAGCATGGTTAAATCAACATCCTTTACCGCTCGTATCTGGGGCGTACATATTTTCTTGATCACTTTTTTATTTTTCGTGATCTATCCATTGGCCTACGTGGTGTCGATATCTTTTCGGACCGGCCATACCCTGGTCGATCCACAGAATTTTCTGATTCCATCCGATCCGACCTTGGAGCATTGGGCTCTGGCTCTAGAGCAAAACTATACCGGCATGAACCCACTGAAAAAGGATCTCGACGGCGTCGATCAGGTGAACTTCAACAATGGTATTGGCGACGTGGCGTTTAATGCCGACGGATCTTGGACCCTAAGGGCCAACACCAGCTTCAGTGAAGAAGACTTCCCGATCCAGTCCTACATGGCCATTGCGTATTTAAATGAAGTGGGCGACAAGGTGGCGCTCAGCGGGTCCGACTCAGACGGTCTGATCGGCCGTCAGCAGATCGTTCTCGACCTGCCCGGTCAGCGCAGTCGCTATGGGCCGGATGTCCTGTTTCTGGATCCGGCCGGTAGCGTGAGCAGTGAGCTGACCGTCTATGCCAAGCCCCCTGGGGCTACCCGAACCACGCTGCAATATGGCGGTGCCTATGTCTCGAAGCCGGTTTTCCCAGTCCTGAGTTGGTTGATGAATACCGTTAAGGTTGCCGTGATCACAGCAACTCTGGTACTGCTCTTGTCAACGACCAGCGCCTATGCCTTTGGCCGGTTGGGTTTTACCGGCAAGGGACCGATGTTAAAATCCTTGTTGGTTATTCAGATGTTTCCCAATACCTTATTTTTAACCGCGCTCTATCTGATCTTTGAGAAGTTAGGCAGCTTTATCGGCTTGATGGAATTGAATTCGCATTCGGCGCTGATCATCGGTTATATGGGCTCTATGGCATTAAATATTTTCATGATCATCGGGTACTTCGACACCATCGATGCGGCGATGGAAGAGTCGGCCTGGATCGACGGTGCAACCCCCTGGCAGACCTTCTATAAGATCTTGCTGCCATTAAGCGTACCGATACTGGCGGTAGTCTTTATTCTGACCTTTATCGGTATCGTCAATGAGTATCCGTTGGCTTCTATTCTGATCTCCGATCTGAATAAGATGACCTTGGCAGTCGGAGCGCAACAGTATATACAGGCACAAAATGCACTTTGGGGTGACTTCGCTGCAGCGGCGGTTCTGGCCGGCATCCCAATCACCATCGTCTTCTTGATCTGTCAAAAATTCTTAGTCAGCGGTCTGACATCCGGGGGGGTCAAAGGCTAGTACGATCGCCGCTGTTGTCAAAGCCCGCCTCGAGCGGGCTTCTTTTTGGCTGAACATTGCAAAACGTCGGGTGTGGCCGGTAAGGTCATTTTGCAAATAAATCGGCCTGGGGGGATAAATGACCTAAAATTCAGCTAGAGATCGAGTAAGCTAGTCTTAATTAAACGAGGAAGTCTGATGTCCGAACCCACTGAAAGCTTGCTGATCGGCCCGGAACACTTTTTAAATCGAGAGTTGTCGCTATTAGAGTTCCATCGCCGAGTTATGGCGCAGGCGCTGGACAGTCAGATTCCATTGCTGGAGCGCCTGCGCTTTCTCTGTATCTCGAGTACGAACCTCGACGAGTTTTTCGAAGTCCGGGTGGGTGGTTTAAAAGAGCGTAATGAGGCCGGCATGACCTTGCCTGGCGCAGACGGTCAGACCCCTGAGCAGCAATTGGAAAAAATTGCCATCCATGCCCATGTCTTGGTGCAAGACCAATACCAGATTCTTAACGAGACGCTGCTGCCCCTCCTGGCTGAGGCCGATATAGTCGTAGTGAAGCGGGAAAATTGGAGTCAGGCTCAAATCGCTTGGCTGCATGAGTATTTTCATCAAGAAATTCTACCGCTGCTCAGCCCGATTGGGCTCGATCCGGCCCACCCCTTTCCACGCATCCTGAATAAGTCATTGAACTTTATGGTGTTCTTGCAGGGTAAGGATGCCTTTGGCCGCAACAGCGGTCAGGCGATCGTGCAATGCCCGCGATCCTCGCCCAACCTGGTGCGCCTAGAGGTGCCGGGAGAAGAGTCGGCCAACCACTTTGTTTTCACCTCATCGATTATCCACTTTTTTATGGATGAAATTTTCTTCGGTATGACGGTCAAAGGCTGCTACCAGTTCCGAGTGACGCGCAACTCTGAGCTGTTTGTCGATGAAGAAGAAACCGAAGATCTGCGTCGTGCCATTGAAGGGGAACTGATCTATCGGCAGTTTGGAGATGAGGTGCGGCTGGAGATAGCCGAAAACAGTCCCGACCAGATGGTGGCGTTTCTCTCCAAGCAGTTCGAAATCAAGAGCCCCGACATGTATCGGGTCAATGGCCCGGTCAACCTGAATCGACTGGTCGGGCTGATCGATATGGTCGGGCGTCCGGATCTGATGTACCCACCCTTTGAAGCGAATTATCCAAAGCTGCTCAAACGTAAGGGCAATGTTTTTGATGCGATCAGTAAATCGGATATTCTCTTGCATCACCCCTTCGACTCTTTTCTGCCCGTGGTCGATCTGATCCGGCAGGCGGCGAAAGACCCTCGGGTTCTAACGATAAAACAGACCCTTTACCGTACGGGCTCCAAGTCGATCATTGTCGACGCGTTAGTAGCCGCCGCTAAGGCCGGTAAGGAAGTGACTGTTGTCATCGAGCTGTTGGCGCGCTTCGATGAGGAAGCCAACGTGGCCTTGGCAACCCGTCTGCAGGAATATGGCATTCATGTGGTCTATGGTGTTTTTGGCTATAAAACCCATGCCAAGCTGTTGATGGTGGCGCGTAAGGAAGGCAATCGACTGTGCCACTATGTTCATATGGGTACCGGTAACTATCATCCTAAAACAGCGACCATCTACACTGACTATGGTCTGATGACCAACAATAAGCAGATTGGTGATGACGTCAATCGGATCTTCCTACAGCTCACCAGCTTGGGTCGAATGTCGAAACTGGACCGAGTACTGCAAGCGCCGTTTTCGTTGCATAAGACCCTGGTGCGCTACATCGAACGTGAGACTCAAAACGCCCGAGACGGCAAGCCGGCTCGAATCATCGCCAAGATGAATTCATTGTCTGAGGATGTTCTGGTGCAAAAGCTTTACCAAGCAAGTCAAGCGGGCGTGCAGATCGATTTGATTGTGCGCGGTGTTTGCCAGGTCACTCCAGGCTTGCCTGGGGTATCCGAAAATATCCGGGTGCGCTCGGTGGTTGGACGATTCCTAGAACACACTCGGGTGTTTTGTTTCCACAACGCAGGCGAACCCGAGGTGATATTGGCCAGCGCCGATTGGATGACCCGTAATATGTTTCATCGGGTCGAAACCGGCTTCCCACTGTTACTCAAGAAAATTCGCGAGAAGGTGATTGAGGACTTAGAACTGTACCTGCGCGATACGGCCCAAGCCTGGCAACTGAGCAGCGACGGCAGCTACCAGAAGGTATTGCCGGAGGACGGTGTTGAAGCCTTATCAGCGCAAATGACGCTCTTAGCGCAAGCAACGCAATAGCTAGTCGCTCAGTCCGATCGGGTGAGTCAGGGTCAAAGCCCCCGGGCCCTTTTTCATTAGGTTGGCCTCGGCGGCTAAGCCCGCCGCTGCCAACGGTTGTGCTTCCCACCAGGCTGGAGGGGCGTTAAACACCAACGCGCCGTGCTCAACACTGATCGACCAGCCGATGTCTTGGAACTCATTGCGGGCCCGAGTTAGGATGCAGGCCAAGCGAAATATTTGCAGCACCACGACAAAGGGGGCGACATCTTCCTTGGGCAACTTGTCGAGTACCGACCAATCCGGCTTCTTGCGTTGATTGCGCACTAGGTAGGCGAGACGATTTTGTTCATCATAGCTAAAGCCGGCCAGGTGGCTGTGTTCGATAATATAGCCGCCGTGCACATGGAACTGGTCGTGGTTGATGTCCAGACCCACTTCTTGCAGTAGGCAAGCCCAGCTCAAGTAGTCCAGCCAGCGGTCATCGAGAGCCATTTTTGCTTGAACCTGTTTGAACAGCTGGAGCGCAATCCGCTGGGTGCGTTGGGCGTGGATCGCATCGGTATGAAAACGTTTGGCCAGCTCGGTCACCGATCTCTCACGCATATCCGAGATGCTGTCGTAGCCGAGTAAATCAAAGAGCACCCCTTCGCGCAACGCCCAAGGCGAGGCTTCCAGTGTATTCAACTTAAGCGCCTGCATGCAGGCGCGGAGCACGATCAGGCCGCCCATGAAGACCGGCTTACGGTCATTGCTCAGGCCGGGCAGGTTCAAGGCCTCGATCGTCTTCGCCTCGAGGCAATGTTTTATCAGCCATTTTAAGCCGTCGGGGGTAATGGCCGGGTGGCCGCTCTTCTGGTCGAGGATGCTGGCGATGGTTTTAATGGTACCGGAACAACCAATGGCGCGTTGCCATGTTTGCTGGCGAAACATATTCTCGAATGGTTCAATCTTCTGTAGGCAATAGATCTCGGCGGCCTTAATGGCGGCCTTGTTGATTTCGCCGTGGGCAAAAAAACGTTTGGTGATCGAGACACAACCCATGCCCAGGGATTCCAGCGTCGAAGGCATAAAATCTTGGCCGACGATTAATTCGGTACTGCCACCGCCTATGTCGATCACCAGTCGGGTTAGGTGGTCGTCCTCAATACCAAAGGCAACACCCTGATAGACCAGACGCGCCTCCTCGGCACCGGAGACGATATGAATACCGACCCCTAGAGTCTGTTCGGCTCGCACCAAAAAGGGCGCCGCATTGACTGCCAAACGCAGGGTCCGGGTGCCGACGGCCCGGACTCGGGCTGACGGCAAATGGGCAATGCGTTGCTGAAAACGGCCCAAGCAATCGAGCGCCCGTTGTTGCGAAATATCGTCCAGGGCATTGTCTTCGTCGAGGCCATAACCCAGTAGAACGGATTCCTTCAGGCGATCGATGATCGTCAATTGACCGTTTGATACCTTCGCAATGATCATATGAAAGGAGTTCGAGCCCAGATCGATAGCGGCAAACTCTTCATCGCGATTTCGCCAGAAACCAGAAATTTTCAACATCACGCTACTCTTAAATTGACTTAAACCGTGAAACCCTTCTAACTGACCAGTCTATCACCTAAACAATTCAGGAGCCTGCTTTGACGATACATACCTTTTCTGGCAAACAGCCGCAGTTGGGCGAGCGCGTGTTTATCAGTCCGGCCGGTTATGTGCTCGGCGATGTCACCCTCGGCAACGACTGCTCAGTCTGGCCCGGGGCCGTAATTCGTGGCGATATGCAGCGCATTCAGGTCGGTCAACGGACGTCGGTACAGGACGGCGCGGTGTTGCACATCACCCATGCCAGTGCCTACCACCCCGAAGGCTTTCCATTGACCATCGGCAATGATGTGACCATCGGGCATCAGGCCTGCCTGCATGGCTGCAGCATTGGTAATGAAGTTCTGATCGGCATCGGTGCGACTGTTCTGGACGGTGCCCAGATTGAAGATCGGGTTATCTTGGCCGCCGGCGCCTTGGTGCCCCCGGGCAAGGTCTTGGTGTCCGGCTTTCTCTATAAGGGCAGTCCCGCGGCCGCGGCGCGCGCCTTAAGCGATGCCGAACTGGACTACTTCCGATACACGGCCGGTAATTACGTTAAATTAAAGGATCAATATATCAGCGAGGGGCTCGGCGAGTAGTAACCTAGGGGGTATCGTGGGCGGGCCGGTCGGTTGTGCGCGCAGCGTTGAACAGCCTTCGCTAGGGATTACCTCAAGCGCCAGTGATCACAACCATCACCGGTCATTACTCTGACGGTCAGATGCCAGTGTCATAGCTGAAGAAGTTACCCAAGGTAACAATTTCTCGTACAGTGGCTGTTACCCAGTCGGGTAGGTATCGAACTGGAAATCGCCGGTTTTCATGCACCATTTTGGGTATTAGCTATCCAAGCCAGCCCTCAGATAGAGCGGCCGAGGTGGCGTCTTTTTGCCCGACTTAGACAGAGGCGACCGCCTAATAGACTTCCAAATCGGCGTCTTGATGTTCGTTTCGCAAACGCTGCTGCTCTAAGTGATCTTCAATCGCGCGTCGTGCCGCTAAACGTCGGTGATTGTCATTACGCTTATTTGCACTGCCATCTGCTGGCTTGTGCAGCCCTGAATCTTCAATGTTGGAGAGCTCTAGTTTAAAAAGGTTGCTAGTCATAGATAGTAATTCCCTCATGGTAACGGCAGCTGGTATATGTCCGCTGTGCGTTGATCAAGAATCAGCTTGCGATTCGCGGATCAGTCTATTCGTTTCCTATTTCATTTCTGTGAAATGCATCGAAGGAGTGCGGCCACATTGGTTACATATTGTAATAGGCTTTAGTTTCAGATCTATGTGAAGCAAGAATGATGCCCAAAATGGCCATCTACAGAGTGATGCCGAGGAAGAGAGACTCTGCCAGCCTGCGGTGAACCCGTCGGCTCTTAATGGAGCGAGTCGCCAGCTTGGGACAGGGTGTCCAGATTGGTGTGGCGAATTAGCGTTAGCACCTCGGCAGTGGGTAAGGCATGGCTGATCAGATAACCTTGGGCATAGTCACAGCCGAGCCGTTCTAAGTAGGACAGCTGCTCCTTGGTTTCCACCCCTTCAGCGACGACCTTCAGCTTGAGACTGTCGGCCATCGCTAATATGGCCTCGACGATCGGGCTGGGCGCGCCTTGGCGTGCTTCGGCGACAAAGGATTTATCGATCTTCAGGGTATCAATTGGCAGGCGTTTTAGGTAACTCAGGGACGAATAACCGGTACCAAAATCGTCCAATGCCAGGCGAACACCGAGTGAGCGCAAACGGTTCAAAAATTCTTGCGCATGATGAATGTCTTCCATCAACATACTCTCGGTGAGTTCCAATTCCAGATAGACCGCCGGCAATCCAGATTGGCATAGCGCATTGTGGACCACGTCATATAGGTCGTCGCGCCGAACCTGATGGCCCGAAATATTGACTGAAATTGAGATCTCACCCAGATTCTGTTCACGCCACTCGGCGGCGTCCAAACATGCCTTATTAAGCACCTGCTCGCCGATGGCGGCAATCAATCCGGTTTCCTCTGCCAGCGGAATGAAGTCCTGTGGATCGATCAGGCCATTCTCAGGGTGTATCCAGCGTGCCAGGGCCTCAACCGAATCGATCCGGCCGGTGCGGAGGTTCAGCTTAGGTTGATAGTTAACCGAGAATTCATTTTGGGTGATGGCGCTACGCATGGCTTTTTCCATCTGCATCCGTGCCACTGGCTGGGTCGCTAAGCGCTGGTGAAAGAATTGGGCATTATTGCCACCCTGGTAGCGCGCTTGGTTCATCGCGGCAATGGCGTGATTAAGCAGTTGGCGCACGTTGCCGTCCTCGACAATGCAGACCCCGATACTGGCGGTGACGATCAACTCATGCTCAGGCACCAAAAAGGGGCGGGTGATGGCGATCTGTAAATCGGCCAAGCTGGTTAAAAGCCTGTCTTGGTTGCCTTGGTACTCGATGATTAGAGCAAACTCATCGCTCGACAGACGCGCGACCTGATTTATCGGTTCGGCAAAATTGTTCAACCGCGCGGCCAAATCCTTTAACAGTTGGTCCCCAATCTCCACGCCGAAACTTTCATTGACCGATTTAAACCGGTCTAGGTTTAATACGCAGACCGCATAATGGTCCTGTAGCAGATGCTCATGGTCTTGGAACCGACGCAACACGCGTTGGAAATAATCTCGATTGAATAAGCCGGTCAGGCTGTCGAAATCGGTACGATCGGGACTCTTATTTTCGGTGCGCTGGTTTGCAGATAGATCCCGACAAATGCCGAGATAATGGCATAGGCTGGCATCGGCGCGGCGAATGGCGGTCAGATTGATCGATAGGGGAAAGGGCTTGTTCTGACCGCGGATCGCTATTATTTCGCCGCGATAATGACCCTGAGACCCCAGCTGCCTGGATATACTCTGGGCCTGCTCAGTGTGAATCAGATGCAATAGGGGCCGACCTACCCAATTACCCTGCGGCTGCGCAAAGATCTGGCAAAACATCCTATTGCACGTGCGCAGCCGCTGCTGCACATCGAGCATAAAGACCCCTTCGGTGCTGTTGTTAAACAGGCTCGATGACAGGGTGAGGTTTTCCTGCAATTGCATATCTTGGCTGATGTCTCGGCGCGTCCCGATCATCCGGGCGGGCCGGCCTCGCTGGTTGCGTTCAGTAACCTTGCCGATGTCTTCGATCCAACGCTGCTGTCGTTTATTGGGCAGTCGGACCCGATATCGGGCCTGATAATAGTCGGTCTCGCCGCGCAGATGCTGCTTCAACGCCTTGCGGACCAGTGGCATGTCCTCAGGCAGGACATAGTCGGTTAGGACAAATTCCTTGCCATTGAGGGTGTCGCTATTGCCAAAAAATTGCGCGGTGTCGGAATGATAAACCCGGTGCAGCAACAGATCCCAGTCCCAAAAGCCTAACCCCGAGGCCGTCATGGCCAGATTAAGCTGCGCCTCACTCTGGGTCAGCGCTTGATTGACTTCCTTGCGCAGTTGAACTTCTCGACTTAGACGGTGATTTATCTGTTCGATGTCATGGGTGCGCTGGTTGAATCGGTTGAGTAAATCGCTCTGATTGTCGGTCAAGAGTTGGGTTAGACGCTGCGACTCCAGCTCATGGCGAATATTGCGCATGGCCAGCTGGTGGCCTAGCGCCGCCGCAAGGCTAAAGAGTGCCATCAGTGGCAGGTGCACCTGTATCAGGAGGGGGTCATCGGCCTGAAATAAGAACGGAATCGGGACCAGGCCAATGGCGCCATCGGTAATGGCCACTAAGCGGCCGTGAGAATAGAGGAACAGACTCGCCAGGCCGCCCTCAGCAATGGCCAGCGTCAAACAGAGCCCGCCCTGTTGGGCAATTGCGGCCCACAACAGCGCATTGACCGAGATCAGTAGCGTGACGATGGGTACCGGGCTCCACAGGGGAGCAGCGTTCAATCGTCGTTGACAGTAGGCATTGGTCCTCAAGGCGCATAGGGCCAGCATGGACACAGCACCGGCGCTCCACTGACCGATTTGCGGTAAGTCATTGAACAGTTGAAAGACCCCACAAGCCACGCTGACCAACAGCGTCGACCACCAAAAATAGCGGCCATTGCGCAGTAAAATTTGTGCACGTCGGTGGTGAAGCGTTTCGCTGTCAGTGACCATATCCCGGCTTTCTAGCGTTGTTTACAGCAGTATAGGCAAGGAAATTTGGCAGGCGGTGCGGAAAGTCGACTTAATTGATTACCAAAAGAGTGGAAAAACGCGGCCGCTGGATGCCTAAGGCAGATGAGATTGTTCAGACCATCTGCTACACTTCGCCTGTTTTTATATACAGTAGCCCAATTATGACCTCCTTGCAGCTCGACTTGCTCAACCCACAACAACACGCCGCCGTGACCAGCGAGAGCCAACATCTATTGGTGCTGGCCGGAGCGGGTTCCGGTAAAACGCGGGTATTGACTCACCGTATCGGTTGGTTGGTTGCGGCGGGTCTGGCGTCGCCCTTTAGTGTTCTGGCGGTGACCTTTACCAATAAGGCCGCCAAAGAGATGAAGAGCCGGATCGAGGCCCTCTTAGAGACTCCGGCCCACAGCCTATGGGTCGGCACCTTTCACGGCCTGGCGCATCGGCTGTTAAAGGCGCACTGGCAACAGGCTAAGTTGCCGCAAAACTTTCAGGTGATGGACAGCGACGATCAGCTGCGGCTGGTCAAACGTATTATCAGCGAATTGAACATCAGTGATGAACGGATTGTGCCCAAGCAGGTGCAGTGGTTTATCAATGGCCAAAAAGATGAGGGGCGCCGCGCCGCTTATGTGATGTCGCACGGCGACTGGTATGAAGACACCCTAAAAGAAATTTACACCCGCTATGAGGCGATCTGCCAGCTCAGCGGTTTGGTCGATTTTGGTGAGTTGCTGCTGCGTGCGCATGAGTTATGGCTCAATCAGCCCTCGGTCTTGGAGCACTACCAGACTCGCTTCAGCCATATTCTGGTCGACGAGTTTCAGGATATCAACGAGATCCAATACGCTTGGTTGCGGGTCTTGGCCGGCGATCGATTGAGCCTAACCATTGTCGGTGACGATGACCAATCGATCTACGGCTGGCGCGGTGCCAAGGTAGAAAACATTCAGACCTTCGATGTCGACTTTGAGGGCGCCGAAGTCGTCCGCCTAGAGCAGAACTATCGTTCGACGGCGACCATTCTCGAGGCCGCCAACACGGTAATCGGCAACAACCAGGGGCGCCTGGGCAAGGATCTATGGACCGATGGCGATAAGGGTGAACCGATCCGACTCTATGCCGGCTTTAATGAGCAGGACGAAGCGCGCTATATAGCCGATGAAATGAATCGGTTGATTGAAGCGGGAACCAACCCAACCGATATTGCCCTACTGTATCGTTCTAACGCCCAATCGCGGGTGCTCGAAGAAGCCCTGATTCACCTCCAAGTGCCCTATCGTATCTATGGCGGAGTGCGCTTCTATGAGCGACTGGAGATTCGCAACTCGGTTGCCTATTTGCGGCTGATTCTGAATCAGCAAGACGATGCCTCGATGGAACGGATTATGAACGTGCCGCCGCGCGGGATCGGCAATAAGACGCTGGAAACCCTGCGCATCTTGGCGCGTGAGCAGGGCTGTTCACTCTGGCAGGCGGCGCAAATGGCCTTGGACAACAAGGTCCTAGCGACCCGAGCGGCCAATGCCCTGGTCGACTTTATTAAGTTGATCGTTGACCTGACCGAGACCGTGCTGGAACAGGATGATCTGGGCGCGATGGTCAAACTGGTCAATGATGCCTCCGGGATGATCGAATACCATGAAAAAGAAAAGGGTGAAAAAGGCCGTACCCGGGTTGAGAACCTCAACGAACTGATCAGTGCCGCCCAGAGTTACACTACCGAAATCGATTTTTCAGCGCCGGCGGAACGACTGGCGCAGTTTATCAGCGAAGCGTCGCTCGATGCCGGCGACAACCAGGCCGATGAGTTTGAGGACAGCGTGAATCTGATGACCTTGCACAGCGCCAAGGGTTTGGAATTTGACTATGTGTTTCTCGCCGGGTTGGAAGAAAACCTGTTTCCGCACAAGATGTCGCTGTCCGATGCCGGGGGCATTCAGGAGGAACGTCGCCTGGCCTATGTCGGTATCACCCGTGCACGCACCCTGCTCACTCTGACCTATGCCGAGAGTCGGCGTCTCTATGGTAATGAAACCTTCAATACCTTGTCGCGTTTTGTTCGGGAGATACCCGACACGTTGCTGCACGAGGTGCGCCTGCGCTCCACCGTGTCGCGGCCGGTCAACTTTGGCCTGCAGCAGGACATGGCGATCGGCGATGCCGGGCTGTCGATCGGGCAACGGGTCAATCATCCGATGTTTGGCGAGGGCATTATTGTCAATGCCGAGGGCGGTGGCGCCCAGACCCGCGTATTGGTCGCCTTTGACGATGGCAAGGAGCGCATGCTGATGCTCCAGTATGCCAACTTGCAAGCGGTTTAAGCGAGGCTGAGGTGGCCTTGGTGGAATCGTTTAGCGTCATACAGGGAGTGGCGCCGAGGATCTTGGTGCTTGGCTCGATGCCCGGCATCGCATCGTTGCAGCAACAGGCCTACTATGCCCATGCGCGCAATGCCTTCTGGCCGATTATGGCCAGTTACTTTCAGTTCGATGCCCAGCAATCCTATCCTGACCGTTTGCGTTATCTAACCGATCAGGGTGTTGCCCTCTGGGATGTCTTGCAGCGCTGTGAACGTGCTGGCAGTCTCGACGGTGCGATCAAGGCCGAGTCGATGGTGGCCAATCGGATCGACCTTTGGCTGCAGCAAACCCCGAGCCTGGTGGCGGTGCTCTGTAATGGCGCTAAGGCCGGTCAGCTATTGCAGCGCTACTATCCAACCCTAGCGGCCAAGGGTCTCAGTATTGAGACGCTGCCCTCGACCAGCCCGGCCTATGCCGCCCTACCGCTGGCCACTAAAATGCAACGCTGGCATCAGAGCTTGCAACAGTGCATTGGGCCATCCTACGACTAGAGCCATTGCCAACAAGTTCGCACAGTACTGGATCTGCTAGCGAACCCGGCCAAACCTAACATTTGACTGCTGCCGGGGCTGTTTTATCGCTTATCCTCAATGACTGTTGGAATGGCCGTCGTATTGGACTACTCTAAGGGCCTTAACTGCTCTCAATGGGAACTTGCTGCATGTATCCAAATTTAACTGCCATCGGTATTACCACCCCGGAATCGGTCGAAAAATACACCGTCCGCTCCGAGGGCCATTTCGATGTTCTCAAGGTCTATTATAAGCGTGAAAAAGGCGATCTCTTTGCGCGCAGTGAGAAGTTCAAATACCCGCGGCAACACAAGCGCGTTAAGGTGGACAGCGGGACGAATGCTTACAACGATACGACCGAAATTTCCACCACGCTGCGCTATGTGATCGAAGAGCTGGATCAGGTTGCTAAACAGGAATCGATCCCAGAGCTGGATCTGAAGAAGAAAATATTACAAGACTTGCGCCATTTGGAGAAGGTTGTGCAGTCTAAAATTGCTGAAATTGAAGCAAACCTAGAACGCCTATAGCCCTGATACATCGGGTGAGCTGCTAAGGTTATATCCTCGGGTCGCAACGTCGGCCCGGCGGTCATCCGCCTAGCCCAAACCCTCTTGCGTATTCTTCCCAGGAACCCTCTGTGCTGTCACTGTTGTTATTTTCGCTGCAAATTACCCTGCCCATCGCGATCTTGGTCTTATTAGGCACTTTCTTTAAACGCATCGGTTGGATTGACGAACCCTTTAATCAGTCGGCCTCGAAGCTGGTGTTTAATGTTGCCCTACCGTCGCTGTTATTTGTCAATATTCTTAAAGCCGAGTCGGGCAAAACCATCGATTGGACCATTATTGGCTTTGGCGTGGCGTTCACCCTAGCCGCTTTTTTTGTGCTGTCACTATTGAGCCATTGGGTTACCGGGATTCGAGAGGAACGCGGAGTCTTCGTCCAGGGCGCCTTCCGCGGCAATATGGGTATTGTCGGCCTGGGTTTTTGCTTGAGTGCTTTCGGTGCAGATGGCGCCACCTTAGCGTCGGTTTATCTGGCGGTGTTATCGCTGGTCTATAACATCCTGTCGGTGATCACCTTGAATCGTTGGGCGCCGCAATCGGGCAACGCCAATGTGGTGGTTGCGTCGCTCAAAAGTTTGGCCAGAAATCCATTGATCATTGCCATACTCGCAGCCAGTGCGTTGCGCCTATCGGGTATTGGCGTGCCCGATTTCATTCTTGTTTCGGGCGAATATTTGGCCCAGATGACCCTGCCGTTGGCGTTGCTGAGCATCGGCGCCAGCCTATCTTGGTCGGGCTTTTTAACGGGGGGCAAGGTGACGGCCTATGCCTCGGCGCTAAAGCTGATTCTGATCCCCTATTCGGCCGCCTGCTTGGCTCACCTCTTAGGTTTTCGTGGCATGGAGTTGGGCGTGATGTATCTGATGATGGCCACCCCGACGGCGGCGGCCAGCTATATGATGGTTCGCGCCATGGGCGGTAACGCCAGTCTGGCCGCGAGCATTATTGCCATGACCACCGTCGCCAGCCTTTTTACGACCAGCTTTGGCCTAGTGGCGATGAAGGCGCTGCAATGGATCTAGCGGTCGCTCTTGGCGTCACCGCGCACGCGGGTAGGTTTCAAAAGAGTGATCTCAGGTCTTACTGAATCCAAGTTGGCCTCATCGCCGCTTAAGGCCGCCAGCTGTTTGTCGATAGACTCCAACGCGGCGGCGATCCGTTCCAAGGCCGACCTAGACGTTTGACCGATCGAGTCGGCCGGCTTCGGTAGCGCGACCTGGGGCTGCGCCGTGGCGACGCTCGACACCCCTAGCTCATTTTTGATGGCGTCGAGGTCAGCCCCTATCAGGTGCGTTCGCTCTTCGGCAAAGGCACACAGCAATAGGCCATCGCTGATTTTGTTGATCAGGCGGGGGATGCCCGCGGAATATTGGTGCACCCGCTCGATAATGTTGTGCGGAAACAACTCGACCCGGTCCATGCCGGCAATGCGCAGGCGATGCTGAATATAGCGCTCGGTATCGTCGAGCGACAGACCCTGCAGGTGAAAGAACAGTTTTACCCGCTGACTGAGTTGTGGAATGGCGGCAATATGGTCAGACAATTCCGGTTGGCCGAGTAAGATCACTCGCAAAATCGGCCCCTGTGAGCTCTCCATACCAGCCAGCATACGAATGTCTTCGAGGTTTTCATAACTGAGATTTTGCGCCTCATCGATCGCCAGTAAAATGGGGATGCCCTTATCGGCCAATTGCCGCAAGTGATCATTAAGGGCAAAGACGATATTAACCTTGGTCGCGTCAGCCAAGCTGATGCCAGCCTGATGCAAAAGCGTTTGAAACAAATCATTGCCCTGCAAGTTGGTATAGGCAATTTGGAAGAGTTGCACCTCTGCTTTTACATCGGCGATCATTTTTTTCAATAGGGTGGTCTTGCCCGAGCCAATCTCCCCGCTGATCACTACAAAGCCTTCCGGGCTCCAGATGGCCGAATCCATAAACACAAAAGCCCGGGAATGTTGCCGGGACATGTAGAGAAAATCCTCTTCTGGCGCCATGCGAAAGGGATGGCGCTCGAAACCAAAGTGCTTCAGATACATAGCAACGGCTCTCCTTGGGTTGAGGGCTCGCCTTACAGGCGCCAAAGCGGCACGTTAGCCGCAGCGAACGAGACACGATCCATAATCGACTTTACATCATATACGCCAGCACCAGGCCTCAACATGGCGGCGAAATCGCGTGCGGTCAGGGCCTTGTATTGGGTGTGCGCGACACAGATGATTATCGCCGCCAGATCGGTTAGCTCGGATAACTCGCATAATTCAATGCCATACTCCTGGCGCGTCGTGGCTGGATCGGCATGGCCATCCTGTACCAGCGGCTCGACCCCCCAACTCTGCAGGCCCCGGATTACATCGATAACCTTGGAGTTGCGAATGTCTGGGCAGTTCTCTTTAAAGGTGATGCCCAAAACCCCGACTCGGGCACCCTTGACCGGCTGGTTATTGGTGATGAGCTTCTTGACCAGCTCGCCCGCCAAATAACCACCCATGCCGTCATTGATACGCCGGCCGGCCAGAATGACATCGGGATGATAGCCGAGCTTCTCAGCCTTATGGGTTAGATAATAGGGGTCGACACCAATACAGTGACCGCCGACCAGGCCGGGCCGGAAGGGTAAGAAATTCCACTTGGTGCCGGCCGCTTCCAATACTTCAAAGGTGTCGATATGCATATGATTGAAGATAATCGCCAGTTCATTCATCAATGCGATATTTAGGTCGCGTTGGGTGTTCTCAATAACCTTGGCCGCCTCGGCGACCTTAATGCTGGCGGCGCGATGGACACCGGGTTTGACCACCGATTCATAGACCGCCGCGATAATCTCGAGTACTTCCGGCGTTTGGCCCGATACGATCTTGAGAATATTGGTGAAGGTGCGTTCCTGATCACCCGGGTTAATTCGTTCGGGCGAATAGCCGACGAAGAAGTCGCGGCCACAGACCAGGCCAGACGTCCGCTCTAGGATCGGCACGCAGTCCTCTTCGGTGGTGCCCGGGTAGACGGTCGATTCGTAAACCACTATGTCGCCCGGCTTTAGATGCGGCCCAAGGGTTTCCGACGCGAGGATCAATGGGGTCAGATCCGGTTGCTTGGAATCATTGATCGGCGTGGGGACGCCAACTATATGAAAGTCGGCCCTCGCCAAATCCGCAGGATCACTGGTATAAAAGATATCGCTCGCGGCCAACTCTGCGCCGGTTACCTCCAAGCTACGATCCAGACCCCTTTGCAACTCGGCGATGCGCCGACTATTGATATCAAAGCCAATGCTCTGGCGTTGCTTACCAAAGGCCACCGCCACCGGCAAGCCAACATAACCCAAGCCGATAACGGAGATGGTGCGACTGTGCATGCGGGTCATAACTGTTCCTTATAATTAAGCGGTTGAGCCTGCTTGATCAGGACGCCTGCCGTGGGACTGTAAGTCTCGATTGGATTAAAGAACGCTAAGCTGTCGGACAGGGTGCCAAAATCGAAGTCATCAATGAGCCGGTTCAGGCGGCCTTCGCATCGTTCCAAGTTGGTGTAATGACGGAAGCGGGCGAACCAACTGGCCGTGTGAAAGCGTGGCTGATCGGGATCGACTTCCCAGGGGTGTAGGTAGAAAACTTTCGGCACCCGATTGCCCTGACTGGCTCGATTAAACAGAAATTTGAACAGTGCATAGGGAAACTGACGAAAATAGCCGCCCCCAGCGACCGGAATATTCAGGCCGGAAAACCTGGCCGCGGTGAGCGGGAATTCGGTTAATGCCAGGCCAGTGCGGGTTTGAATGCGGTAGGGCTGATTGGGTGTATTGGGCATGCCGTAGTTATCGTGGTAGATCGGAAAGATGCTGGAGTCCCAGGTAAAGCCCAATTCGGCGAGTATATCGAGGGCCCATAGGGATTTATCGGTGATCGAATAGCTGGCCGCCCGGTAACCCTCGATCGGCGCTTGGCTCAGGTTTTCCAGTATGCTCTTGGCGCGTTCAGTTTCGGCGCGAAACAGGGCCGGCGTTTGGCCGTAGATCAGTTGATGGCTGTAACCATGGGATGCAATTTCATGACCGAGGTCGGCTATCTCTTTGACCAAGTGCGGATAGCGTTCGGCGACCCAGCCGAGGATGAAAAAAGTTCCGTTAATTTTTTTGTCAGCAAAGAGTTGGAGGATTTTATGAGTATTGTGAACGACACGAGACGGTTGCTGTGGCCACTGCGCTGGGCTCACTACCTTGCTGAGCGCGGCGACATGAAAATAGTCTTCGACGTCGATCGTCATGGCGTGCAGGGTGCGCGGCGCTATCGCCGAATCCTTGGCATAAAGCATAATTACATCCTGTAATAATTTTTGTTGTTAGCTAAAATTTATAGCAAAGTTATAAATTTATTGTAGTTCGATAATTTTTAATTCCTGGGTTTTACGCTTCGTATACAGTGTATTGTCTTCTTGTTATGACTTGTAGTTTGAATTATTTCAGTGCAGTATCTATTTTTATATACGACCCGGTTGGCTGGACGCCGTTACCTTTTTGAACTGCAAGGAAGCATGTGTGTCTTATATTAATTTTGCTAAAAATCATCGACACCTACCCTATCTGGTCCTGGCTGCGCTAGAGTTTCTTCTGCTGTTTCTTAGTCTTTATATTGTCAAAGCCATACAAATATTATTGAATGTTCTGCCTGAGTCTACCCTTTCATCGGACCCCGTCGTCGCGCTGATTTATGCTGCTTTCTTGAGTTGCGGCTCACTCGCTATGGGGGTCTATTTGGCGATGATGCGCGACAGCTTTAAGGCGATGTTTTTTCGCACCCTAGTGGCCTATTGTTTCTTAGGCGTATTGCCACTGTCGCTGTTGTCCTCTATCTGGCCATTCTTTAATCTGACCGGTAGTAATTTATTTTGGGTTGTTATGGTCTCAACCGGCTTAACCCTCATTGCGCGTCGGATTTTTAATCGCTTAGTCGCCTCCGATCGACTGTCATTGCGAGTGCTGGTGTTGGGCACCGGTGCGTCCGCGCGCCAGTTGCAGATCGATTGCGAACAACACCGGCGCAGTTTGAATATTCGTGTGGTCGCTTATCTAGGGTCTGCGCAGGCAGCCATTGCACCGAGTCAGTGTGTCGCATTGCCAGAAGACCTATTACGTTATTGCATCGACCAGCGCATTGTGGAAATCATTGTGGCGCAACAGGAACGACGTGGGAGCGATGACAGCAATGGTCTGATGAATGAACTGATTCGTTGCAAGTTGCACGGCATTGCGGTGACCCATGCGCTGTCTTTTTATGAACGAGAATTGCATCGCATTAAACTGGATATTCTTGAGCCTTCGTGGATTATTTTTGCCAATGGTTTTCCAGTATCGCGCCTGCGCGACCTTACCAAGAGACTCTTCGATTTGAGTATCTGTTTGGTTTTGGCCCTAGTGCTGGTCCCTTTCATGGCTATCGCGGCACTGTCGGTGTTCGTCGAGACTGGCCGGCCGATTCTCTATTCCCAAGTTCGAGTAGGCAAGGACGCACGCCGTTTTAAAATCTATAAATTACGTTCAATGCGCCAGGACGCAGAGCAGGGCGGTAATGCGGTCTGGGCCACGGCCAATGATGACCGGGTAACCAAGGTTGGCGCGTTCCTGCGCAATACTCGGCTCGATGAGATCCCTCAGCTGTGGAATGTGCTAAGAGGCGAGATGAGTTTTGTGGGTCCACGCCCAGAGCGGCCAGAGTTCGTTGCTCAGCTAAATGAAAAAATTCCATTCTATGCACATCGGCATACCGTCAAACCGGGTCTTATGGGCTGGGCGCAACTGAACTACCCCTATGGTGCATCGGTGGCCGATGCCAAGGGTAAGCTCGAATACGATCTCTATTACACCAAGAATCACAGCCTGCTTATGGATCTATTGATCGTTATTCAGACGGTCGAGGTCATATTGCTCGGCAAAGGAGTGCGTTGACCGTGAAGTCAGTTATCAAAGGGTTTGTGTTGAGGTTCTGCGCTCCGTTCGCAATGCTTTGGCTGATCGGCTGCGCCACGGCCCCGGCCATCAGTTCAGTGCCAGAGCTGACCTATAGCCAACAAGCCTATGTGATCGGTATTGCCGATCAGTTGCGCATAGATGTCTGGCGCAATGCCGACCTGACTCGTGACGTTAGGGTGCGCCCAGATGGTTTTATTACCATGCCGTTGATGGGCGATGTTCAGGCTCAGGGCCAAACACCAGAGGCCTTGGCCGCGATCATCAGCCAAGAACTGAAGGCGGTCATTAAAAATCCGGAAGTGGCCGTGACTGTATCCAACCCGGTCAGTGTCACCTACCAGTTTCGGGTGCGCGCCCTCGGTCAGGTCAACCAACCCATATCGATTGCCTTTACCGCAGGTATGACCGTTGTTGACCTAGTCTTGGCCGCCGGTGGTGTCAGCCCCTTTGGCGCAGCGCAGCGAACCATTTTGTATCGCCTCACGCGCGCGGGCTATGTCGAGCATCCGGTGCACCTCAAGGCCATTTTGCTCCGGGGTGAGATCGCGACCAACTACCTATTACAGCCGGCCGATATTTTAATTATTCCGGAAAAGAGTGTTTGGAAGGGAGAGTTCTAATGGATCCAAGTCACCTAAGTGAACTGTTGCACGCCCTGAAAATGGAGCTGCTGCGTTACCGCTATGCGTTGGTCGGGGTTTTTATGCTGCTCTCTGCTGCCGTCCTAGTGGCCGGCCATCTGTTACCCAAGACCTATAGCTCCAGGGTAACCCTATACGCCGATGTGACCAATATTATCGGCTCCTTGCTGCAAGGCAAGGCCGAAATTACCAAGATAGACCGGGCTAAGGAAGCCCGTGAGACCATCTTTACCGATCGTATTTTACGCTCAGTGGCGCGCAAGGCCGGATTCGATTCACCCGATGCGGCTATTGCGCAATTACGTGCACGGATGGATATTAGCGCCAGCGGTGACTATGTCATGATCCAATATGGCTCGTCGTCGCGCGACGAATCCTTTAACGTGATCGATGCAACGACGCAAACCTTTCTCGCCGAAGCGGCGCGCAAAAAACGTGAAGAGTCACAGAGTGCATTCGAATTTATCGACGCCCAGGTAAACAGTTATAAACGGCAATTGGAGCAGGCCGAAGACCGCTTAAAAGATTTCTCGGCATTGAATATCGACATCACCGAACAAAGTGTGTCGAATCGGGTGACCCAATTTAAAAATGACATTCAGGTTCTCAAACTGAGCATAGAGGACAGCGTCTCCCGTCTGGCCAGTTTTGAAACTGAACTGCAAAACGAAGCGGAATTTTTGCGGATTGAAATCGATCGCAACCAATCGTTCGAGGAGCGTCAACTCGAAGCCTTCGAGCAGCAGTTGGCGGATCTACGTTTGACCTACCTCGACAGCCATCCGGATATTATCAGCCTAAAGGACCAGGTTGACGCCTTGCGCGGTCGGGTGGCGATCATTGTGACCGAGGCGGCCGACAATAAAAGTTTCTCGCAGATTGAAAACCCATCCTATACCAGCCTAAAGGATGTCATCAATAAAGAGCGAGCGGATCTGACGGCGAATCGAAATCGCTTGTCCAGTACCGAACGTTTGTTGCACGGTGAACTGTCGAATGCCGAGACGGTTGCGGAAAAACAGGCGACGCGGCAGGAACTGAACCGAGACTATGCGGTTACCAAGGATGTCTACGAAGATATGCTGAAACGCCGTGAGAGTGCTCGCCTGTCGATGACGCTTGATATCGAAGGCCAGGGGGTGTCCTACAAAATCCATGAGCCGGCCTCCTACCCGGTGCGCTCCGATGGTCTGCAGTTGGTACACTTCGCCCTGCTCGGGCCATTATTAGGGCTGGTAGTGCCGCTGGGTTTTGTTCTTGCGTGGTTGCTCATCGATCCGCGCGTCCGTTCGGCGTCCTTGCTCAGCGAGCAGCTGCCAGCCCAGTTGCCCCTAATGACCTCGATACCCATCTATAACGGTGCTCTAGCGAAATTTACCAGCCAACGCGCCTTGGTTTTACTGGGCAGTCTCTGCTTGGCCTATCTGCTGCTCTACGCACTGTTGAGTAGTGGGTCCTTTGAGCTGTCCGCATTAGGCCTTTTTTAATAGTGAGCCAACGGTTTTTGGAGCGTCGATATGGATCAAAATAAGCTTGTGCGAGCCTTTGAAAAAAATCGCGCTGAACGGATCCCCAAGCACCAGGGCACCCAGGATATCAGGCTGCGGACCCTATCCGATGTTGGGCCGCGCCACGGCGTTGGCAAGGTGCTGCAAGTTACGCCAGGCACTTTGCTATCGGACATGCGCAATCCGCGGCCGATGACAAGCCATGACATGAAAGCAAAGGGCCTAGTCTATGCCGGTATGAAGCATCGCGCAGTACTGAATGCCTATCGCGAGCTGCGCATTAAATTGCTCGATCAAAGTGAGACGCAGAATCTCAGCGTAATGATCAGTTCGGCCGACACGGCCGACAATGGTATTACCACCGCACTAAATCTGGCGATCTGCTTTTCACTCGAGGTGCATTCCTCTGCACTCTTGATCGACTGCAATCCCTATAGGAGCAACTTGCCGCAATTGGTCACCGCGCCACTCACGCTTGGCATCACCGACTTTCTCATGACCGCAGGCGTGGGCTTGGACGAGATT
>Ga0209195_1000560_pt1 | contig 28220 bp, 26 predicted proteins | sample COGITO_mtgs_1004_3_FD_184788 | JGI IMG/M metagenome (GOLD analysis project Ga0209195, IMG submission 184788) | Pelagic marine microbial communities from North Sea - COGITO_mtgs_100420 (SPAdes) (version 2) | ecosystem: Environmental > Aquatic > Marine > Epipelagic ...
TGGTGGATGAGTCATAAATAGTCTGGATGACCGCTGTTTCCAGCCCGAGGATATACCAAAGGCGGTCATGGTGTCGGGCATCTGATTTTCAACCTGAGCCGCGGTCTCTTGCTGCAGTCTTTGCAGTGCCTTGATCATGGCGCCGCGCCCGGCCAGAGAGGCACCTGCTGCATCGGCATAAAATTCACGACGGCGAGAAAACCACAACACTATAGTCGAGGCGAGAATGCCGAGGAAAATCTCCGCAATAATAGTGGTAATCCAGTAGCCCAAACCCAGACCGCGCTGGTTTTTCAGCACCACGCGATCGACAAAGAAACCAATCAGGCGGGCAAAAAACATGACAAAGGTATTCACCACACCCTGCACCAAGCTTAGGGTGATCATGTCGCCATTGGCCACATGACCAATTTCATGGGCCAGCACAGCCTTTGCTTCGTCGCGATCAAAGCGTTCCAGGAGTCCTGCACTGACAGCTACCAGGGCTTTATTTCGATTCCAGCCAGTGGCAAAGGCATTCGACTGTTGGGCGGGGAAAATACCCACTTCAGGCATACCTATGTCTGCTTTTTTGGCGAGTTCGGCGACCGTGGTTACCAGCCAGCGCTCTTGCTCATTCGCGGGCTGCTTGATAATTTTTGTCTTGGTGGACATTTTGGCCATAAATTTAGACAGCAGCAGCGAGACGAATGAGCCGATAAATCCAAACACCGCACAGAAGATCAACAGTGAGGTTAAATTGAGGTCGACTCCGTTATCCGCGAGTATGCTATTGACCCCGAGCAGGCTCAGGGAGATGCTGGCAACAATAATAATTGCCAGGTTGGTCAGTAAAAACAAACCTATCCTTAACACGTGAATACCTCTTTAGATGGTTGATGGCCGAACTTGATAGCCGAAATTGCTGATCGAACTGTTTGTGGGTCTATATTTGAGGTCAAAGACCCAGATTTCAATGGCCCCGAGCAGTTTATGCCAAAGTGCATGAACAACCTACTGTCTCGAAGAGCAAATGGCCCTTTACTTATAGGTTGTAGCGCAGGTATAAACGCGGGTATGCAAGATCATCTAAAAATAGATTCAGAGCGCCTAACCGGCAGCACCCAGAGCCATTTAGTGGAGTGGTCTGGCATGCTGGTGCACTGTGCCGTGATTGAGCCTTTGAATCAGCTTCGCCAGCAAGCTGCCGAGGACGGTTTTGATCTGCGCCTGTGCAGCAGCTTCCGCAGCTTTGATCGGCAGTTGAAAATCTGGAACGATAAAATCAGCGGTTTGCGTCCGGTCTACGATGACAATGGCGCGCGTTTGGATTTAACCCAGTTAACAGAGTGGCAGCAGATTCAGGCTGTGATGCGCTGGTCTGCGTTGCCTGGCGCGTCTCGCCATCATTGGGGGACGGATTTTGATATCTATGACGCCGCGGCAGTAGATGCCAGTTATCAGATTCAGCTAGTGCCTGAAGAGGTTGAAGGCAGCGGTGTATTCGCGCCATTTCACGATTGGCTCGATGGCTCCGTTTTAGCCGCCGCTGGTTTCTATAGGCCCTATGCCAAGGACCTGGGAGGCATTGCGCCGGAGCGCTGGCATATCAGTTACAGGCCCGTGGCAGAAAATTATGCAGCACAGCTCACTATTGAAGTACTTGCTGAGCGGCTCGCCAGTGCAGATATTCATCATAAAGAAACTGTGCTCGCCAATTTGGATGAGCTTTTTCAGCGTTATATTGTTGTTAAAAGTTAAGTGTGAAAGCGCCAAGTTAATCAATAGGAAAATAATAGATGATCGCGAACGACCCACTGTGGGACATAATTTGCACCGAAGCGCGACATACGGTTTCTCAGGAGCCGCTGATGAGCGACTTTTTTGATGTCGCGATCCTGAGTCATCAGAGTTTGGCTCAAGCCCTGTGCTTTAATTTGTCTCAGCAGTTACACAGCTCGGTGATGTCTGCAGCCGCGATCGCCGAGGTTTTGGCTGAGGCCATGGGCAGCGATGGCGCAATCTGTGACGCAGCTCGCACTGATATACATGCTTGTTTCGATCGTGACCCCGCCTGCGACAACCATTTTATGCCTATACTTTATTTCAAGGGTTTTCAGGCGTTGCAGCTTCATAGGGTCGCCCACTGGTTATGGCTTCAAGGGCGCAACCATTTGGCGCTTTATCTGCAGAGCCAAATATCTGAAGTGTTCGCCGTAGATATTCACCCTGGGGCTCAAATTGGTAGTGGCATTATGATCGACCACGCCAGTGGGTTGGTGATCGGTGAAACCGCCATTGTGGGCAACGACGTGTCCATATTACACTCGGTAACACTGGGCGGCAGTGGCTGCATTAAAGGCAGTCGCCACCCAACCATTGGTAACGGTGTGATGATTTCTGCCGGTGCCAAGATTCTTGGCAATGTAGTGGTTGGCGATGGCGTAAAAGTCGGTGCAGGTAGCTTGGTGCTTGAATCAGTACCGCCCCATGTCACCGTGGCTGGTGTGCCAGCTAAAATTGTAGGTGCGCCTAGAGAGGCGGCCCCTGCACTGGAGATGGATCAGTATCTCAGCGACGCTCCCTAAGGCAGGCTAAACTAATACAAAAAGGCACCGCAGGGCAGTCGCGCTCGCACTGGAACCAGTGCACCAGAACTAGGAGGTTAAATAATGACCGACAAGGATTTGTCTAAAAGTCAGGTCGAAAGAAGCGCTGCAGCCGATCTCTTTGATTTGGTTTTTCGCGGCGAGATTGCCCCGGGCAATAGCGATGCAGAAGTGAAGCAGCGGGTTGCTGTAAGTTTTAACTTAGATTCTGCGGCTGCAGATCAGCTGTTTTCAGGAACTCAGGTTCGCCTTAAACGCGGCGTTGATAAACCCACCGCCGAACGTATTCTGCAGCGCTTAACTGATGCTGGCGCGATTGCCATGATAGTCCCCAGTTCAGTGCAGCCCGAGACTCAAGAATCCCTTCCTCAGGACCCTCTGTCCCTAGCGCCATTAGGTAGCAATGTGTTGGATGCCAATGAAAAGGTGGAGGGTGAAAAAGTCGCAACGAAAAAGCCCGTACCGCCTTCTCTGGATCATCTCAGTTTGGAGCCGGTTGGAACCAGAATGGTTAAGGAGACTGAAGTACCGCCGATAAAGGCTCCAGACTTGGACACCTCTAAATTCTCACTTGAGTAGTCTAAATACCCCTTACAGGCAGATAGTCGCCAGATGTTGAATCTGTTTCTCGAGCAGCATTTGACGCCCTTCGGGAAAACCCTGCAAGACAAAACAATTCTCTTTAAAGGGCAGAAAGCGGGCGATCGACGATAGCTGCTCAATATCAAACTCTGTGGATTGCACCGCAATTGCGCCTTTCTCAAGTTCATCAGCCAGACTGGCGGTGGCACTTTTTAGCTTGTCGAGACCTTCATGGTGGCTAAATAGTGGCGCCGAAGGCAGGTTGTCGCTGCATAGGGCCCAGCAGATTTCTAGATCAATCCCCAGTTCTTCCGAGAGCCGCTCAAGTACCTGTTGCAGCGAGTAAATAGCCATTAGGCAGATGAGTAAATGCTGCTTCGACAGCTGCGTGGAACGAATATAAAAGTTGATACTGCCACTGCCACCTTCGATGCGCTGACCGGCGTAGAGCTCTAATGTTCGCAGTGTGCAGTAATCAATTTTTTCAAATAGCTGGGTTAGATTTTGGCGGTTGAGCTGGCTCTCGAGGCGCTCTCGGTTTTTGATCGTCGCGGTAATCAGTGAGCAGTAATAGCCGTTGTCTGATAGCCCATCATCACTGCTTTTTGACAACAGTGGCTGCAGGCGTAGCTCCAGGGAGGCCATTTCGTCATCTAGGCTTTCAGAGCTGCCGGGCAGACGATTGGTGAGCAGACGTAGGCGCCGAGACAGTTGCTCGGCAAAGCGGAAGCAGCCGTAGCCACAAAGCAGGGTAAAAACCGCCCACAGCAGCAACCAGTTGCTCACCACTTGGCTATAGCGCTGTTGGATAGCCAGGCTGTCGACACTGATTAGGACTTTGCCTGCTTGGGTGTCCTGCAGTGCAATGTTGCGGCTGAAGCTGACTGCCTTCGAATTTTCTGGGTAGGGTGTTTTACTCTGAGCTACCAGCTGACCGCCTATGTCATAGACACTGGCATCGAGGATTATTTGATCATCGGTAACATTCTGTAGGGCCACCTGAATACTGATACTGTCGCCGTTAAATAGGGGGCTGCGCACCAGTTCGACCAGTTGGTTGATCGTCAGGTCACCTTTTTCTTGCAGGCTCTCTTGGCTCAAGCGACTGGCATGGCTGGATAGTAGTAGCCAGCCAAATAGCCCTAGAATCAGGCAGGCGGAGAGTGCCAGCGCGGGTATTTTTTTAGCCAGAGAGTATTGGCGATGCATTCCCAAGTCCTTGAAAAGTGCCTGATTGAAATTTAATTGCCGCGCATTCTATCCTATTGCTCAGGCTTTTATATAATAGCGCCCTTAAAATAACTATGGCCACAACCTGTGAAAGAATTATTTCTAATAAATGTGTCGGGGCAAGACAAGCCAGGCGTCACTCGTGTCGTCACTGAAGTATTGTCCACCTTCGAGGTCACCGTGCTCGATATTGGTCAGGCAGTGATTCACGACCAGCTCAATTTGGGTATTCTCGCAGCAGTGCCAGACAGTAAAAATTCTCAGGCATTTGTCAGTGCAGTGCAGTGCAGCCTGCAGGCTCTCGGTATGCAGGTGATGTTCTCGCCGATCACCGAGCAGCGCTATCAAAGCTGGGTTGGGCAGCAGGGTAAGGCTCGCTACATAGTGACATTGCTCGCTCGCAAAATTGAGCCGGAGCATCTGGCTGCGGTTGCCACAGTGACCAGCGAATATGATCTTAACATTGACAAAATTGTGCGCCTCTCAGGGCGTATGGAGCTCGGTGAAAGTGAGCAGTTGGGGCGCGCCTGTGTAGAGTTTTCCGTCCGTGGTGAGCCCAAGGATGCAGTGCAGTTTAAGAGTGCGCTGCTGGAGCTGGCCAGTCACTACGATATTGATATCGCCTATCAGGAAGATAATATTTTCCGCCGCAATCGTCGTCTGGTGGTATTTGATATGGATTCGACACTGATCGACGCCGAGGTTATCGATGAGCTGGCCCACGAAGCTGGTGTTGGCGATCAGGTTGCCGCTATTACCGAGGCGGCGATGCAGGGTGAGATCGATTTTAAAGCCAGTTTTACCCAGCGTATGGCGCTGCTCAAGGGGCTAGATGCCAGTGTGCTGCAATCGGTGGCCGAGCGACTGCGCTTAAATGAAGGCGCCGAGCACCTTATCTCGACTCTGAAAAAACTGGGTTATAAAACCGCTATTGTCTCCGGTGGCTTCACCTTTTTCGGTGAGTATCTACAGCAGCGCCTGGGTGTGGACTATGTCTATGCCAATCAGCTGGATGTTGAAGATGGATTGGTAACCGGTCGGGTGACAGGTGAGATTATTGACGGTCAGCGCAAGGCCGAGTTGCTGCGCCAGATCGCTGAGCGCGAGGGTCTGATGTTACAGCAGGTAATTGCTGTGGGGGATGGAGCCAATGATTTGCCAATGCTGAGCATTGCCGGCCTGGGCATTGCTTTTCGCGCTAAGCCTCTGGTTAAGGCCTCGGCCAAGCAGTCTATTTCTAATCTCGGATTGGATGGCATTCTCTATCTGCTGGGCTACAGTGACAAAGATACGCTGATTCTTGATTAAGCCCCGCAGAACTCTGGGGGCGTTCTTTAAAACCTGCTCTAGGGCCCCTCAGAGAAGTCGTAGTCCATGGTAAAGGATGGCTCGTTGATGTAGTGGCCTTGAATATACTGCACGCCCTGCTGCCAGAGTATGGGAATAATAGTCGCCGTCTCCACAAAAGGTACTATTACATCGACCCCGGTTCCGGTCATGCCGCCCATAATACTTTGGAATTCTTCCTTTCCTTGAGCAGCTTTGCCTTGGTCCGCATTGGTAAGCTTCTCAACAATCACGCGGTCCACTTTAACGAAGTCAGCTTTGATCCGCTCCAAGGTTTTAAGGGGGTTGATAGCGAGACCGAAGTTGCTGATTCCAACCTGTCCCTGGGCTTTTTTCATTTCCTCACAGAGTGCTGCAGCCTGATTCAGATAGCGCACTGCATCAATCTCACGGAATTGGAAAATTAACGCATTCGGGGCTAGTTTGGAAATGCTCAGGGCTTTTTGCAGCCAGGGTAAAAATTCACTGTCGGCAAAGGATTGGGCGCTGATATTAATAAATAGTTGGGTCTCAGGGTTGGTTTTGAGTTTCTCAGTGAGTGAGCTGAGCGCCTGACCAATGACCCAGCGATCCACTTCTGCGGCAATCTCGGATTTAAACAGGTTGGCGATAAAGTCCTCGGGTATTTCGCTCACCGGAACATCCTTTTTTACGCCCAAAATAACTTCGTAATATTCCTTGCCGCTGCCGCCGTCTATCAGTGCCACTATGGGTTGGTAGCGAATTGAAAAGGCACCTTTGCTGAGCAGGTTCTTGGCAGTGATAACCACTGCCTCAGCCTTGGAGATATCGTCCGAATGAATGTCTGGTATATAGAACTTGGCACCATTGCCGAGGCTATTGTCTTCTCTCAACTGGGAAATAGCCTCTTCACTGCGCTCGAGACCGCGCTCAACGGAGGGCACATTTTCATTGAGGCCGGTGATGCCAATTGACGTGGTTAGGGAGAAGGTTTCATCGTCTATATCAAACACTTGCTGCTCGATCTGTTGGCAGATGTCCGCTGCTAGCTCGACGGCTTTCTCTTCCGCTGTATCCGGTAGCACTATGACAAAGCAGTTTTCTGAGACCCTGCCACAGTCGAGATTGTGATCAAACAGCTGGACGATAAACATCACCAGAGAGTGGGCGACTTTCTCGGCTTTGGCTATGCCCAGATCCTCTTTGAGCTGAATAAACCGGTCTGCCTGTATATTCAGTAACATGCAGTCCTGACCACTCTGCACTGAGCGACTGATGCCTCGACTGATCAATTCGTAGACTAGGTGCGGCTGTATGGCGCTGTATTCTGTGGTCTTTTGCTGTTCGCTATGGTCCATGTTGGCATCAAACAGTTTGTCTTTGTTAATCGTAAACTGCAGTGCCGGTTCAGCATCGTATTGAATTTGGTGGATTTCGAGAAATGCGTCACTCTCTTTACCATCTGCATCCACTGTTTTGATCACAGCTTCAAATGGCATGAGTTCATCAGAGCTCTGTAGGGGCACCATGTAGGCTTTAAGCTTCTCTCTGTCTCGAGCGCCGATATTGTCGATAACCGGCATGCAGAGCATCTCCTCCGTATCACCAAAGCCGAAGATACTTGCGCAGGCGTCGTTGCCGTAGACATAGACACCTTCCTTGATAATGGCGATGGGAAAGCGTGAGATATCCATAAGATGTTGCGCGCGTTTTTCCGCGACTGACAGTTTTCGCTCCCACTCTCGGGACTGGCGGCGTTCATAGACGCTGCGCAATGAACGCTGCACAACCTTAATTAAATGTTGGTCTTGATCCTCCACTACAACATCAACGGCACCAAGGCGCATACCTTCGATAACCTTTTTCGGGTTGTATTCCTGACTGATCAAAATTACCGGCAGGTCTCTCTCAGCTCGGCGTATACGCTGAAAAATATTTTGTGTGGGAATCTTGCTGTAGTCCTGAGCGGCGAGCAATAGGTCCCAGTTGCGCATCGAAATGGTTTTTTGTAGTTGCTCTTCATTGGTTGCCAGTTTGGCTTCGACGACAAAGTCGGCGCTGCGTAAAATACTGATAAAACGATTGGCTTCATCATTGGATTTGTCGACGATTAAAATATGCAGAGGTTCATCTGAACGCATAAAAATATTTCTTCCTTGGTGTTTTTAACAAAAGGCGATTTTGAAATGTGATAAATGTTCTGTGGTTTCCAGTTCCTCTTCCAGAATTGCGTAGCTCTGCTGTAGTGGTGTGATCACGAAAATCTTAGCGTTTTTAGTGTAGCGCAGAGGCGGGCACAACAATGTGACGCTTTCGCTGAGATCTCGCTTTTGTGAGAGCAATATAGCCTGCATAAACTGGTACTCAGAGTCCGGGCCTCGGGGCCTGATACGAATAGCGGCGGGGGCGCAGTGGCGGGCGGGAAATTGTACGCCACAGATACTGTAAAGGGAGGGTGAGATGTTTTTCCAGCGCACAATCCCAGTCATCCATTTGTTCGCTTCACGGGTGCGAACGGCGATCAGCTCCCCGGGTTGCAGCTGTACTTTTTTATCATTTAGTTCAATGCAAGCGCCATTGAGACTGACATTTTGGCGCAGCGCTTGGAGCACTTTAAGTTTGCTGTTTTTAGTCGCTGTCGGCATGTAGATAACCGGGTCATCTGGATTGTTGTCGAACTTTTCAAATGTGGTGCCCCAGACATCATCTCTGCGCTTGATGCCTTGACCTTGATGATTTCTTGTCGGCGGCTGCTGCCCGCAGAGGCGCAAAAAGTTATCGAAACTATCGGTTTTTGATAGCATGCAGATGGTCGCGGTAAAGCCCTGCGTTACTGAGAGTTGTGCCTGATCCTTGATGTGAGTCTCACGGCGCTTGAGTTTTTCTCCCCACTGCTTGATCAGGTCTCTGATAACCCGACGGGATACCCTGTCAGAAAATAAGGTGTCTGAATTGTCGTTAATAACACCCTTTAAAAAATCTACCAAATGGGATGTGTCGAGAATGATATTACCCGGATGTCCGTCACTGTCGTCAGCATAAACCGTTCCGTGATTTGTCGATGGGTCTACTGTGAAAAGTCCCTTGGCGTTGCCTCTGTGGAGCTCTGCGAGGGATGACCAAAATTCTAGTTCGCTGTAGACAAAGCGCAATTCATAATTGGACAAATGATGAGGCCTGGTGCTGCTAAAAAGCAGCAGCTTTATGTAAACCTTTTTAATTGAGCTATTGATGCCCAGATTGTCCGGCATATCTTTACTGGCCACCCCAAGCTGCTCAGCGAGCAGGTAAAGGGCATGTAATTCGCGCCAGTAAAAGCTTGGTTGTTGCAGGTAATGGCTGAGGCTGTTGAGCTGAATTCTGGCCAGCAGATGACAGGCGGCAAGTATACATTGGGCTAGATGGCCGCTTTTGCTGGTTTGCCTTGGGTTTACAGGAAGCTCGTTTCCCAGTTGATAGATAACTAGCTTGTAGCCTTCAAAAAGGCGTCTGACCAGTGACTGACCGAGAGAGATCGCTTTGGCTGTAGACTGGTTGAGCTGATTCTGTAATAGACCCTCAGTGGATCTAATGACTGCTGGATTGAGGCTGTCGAGAATAGCCATTTTTATGTTTGGCGGATTGTCCGACCCTATAACCGATGGCAGAGTTCGGTAGAGCTCCATGCAGTTGTTGGCATAGTTGGTCGCAGACAAGCGGCTGATAAATTGTTCGGCTGTGGCTTGGTCTACTATTTTCTCATCGATACTTGTTGCGAGGTTGTCAGCGATGGAAGGTTTTAAAATACTCAGCAGGGCTGCAATATTATTGTTTGAAGCAGGGCTCATAAAAGTTAGCCTGAAAACGTTGTAGTTGGATTTCCAATAAGAGGCTCTATTTATCCTTTGGCACGTCTCTAAGTGTAGTCAACTTTTCCTTCTAGCTCGGCAATTCAGCGGCAACCTAATTTCAGCCGGTTAATAATTTTCCCAGTGGCACCACAAACTGCTCAAATGTAGGGGAAGTTCGGGTATCATATCGCCCTTTTCAGATAATCGAGAACCAAGCCAATGTCAAACTACTCTACCAATGAATTTCGCTCCGGATTGAAGGTAATGCTCGATGGAGACCCCTGCTCGATCCTGGACAATGAACTGGTAAAGCCAGGTAAAGGTCAGGCATTCAATCGCGTGAAATTGCGCAACCTGAAAACGGGTCGAGTGTTGGAAAAGACCTTTAAGTCCGGTGAGCAACTAGAGGCAGCTGATGTTATGGATACTGATATGCAGTATCTCTACAACGACGGTGATTTTTGGTGTTTTATGGAGCCAGATACCTTTGAACAGCATCAGGCCACTGAGAACGCGGTAGGTGATGCCCTGATCTGGTTGAGTGAGCAGGATACCTGCGTAGTGACTCTTTTCAATGGCGTACCGCTTTCGGTAACACCACCCAATCATGTTGAGCTGGAGATTGTTGAAACCGATCCGGGTCTGCGTGGTGATACGGCTCAGGGTGGCAGCAAGCCAGCTAAGTTGGTTACTGGTGCCGTGGTGAAAGTACCACTGTTTTTGGATCAGGGTGAGATTATCCGTGTCGATACTCGCACCGGTGAATATCAGGGTCGCGTCAGCGCCAAATAAGTTCTTTAGCCAGCCCTTGAGTGTGAAATGGAGGGCGTGAATGGAAGGCTTAAATGGAACACTTAAATCAATGGCAGCCCGGCGCCACTATGGCTACTCTGCGTCAGCGGAGTCGGGTGCTTGCTAAGCTGCGGGATTTTTTTCAGCAGCGTCAGGTAATGGAAGTGGATGTGCCGCTGCTGTCTAGGGCAACAGTCACCGACCATAATATCGACAGTATTCAGGCGCGCAATGCAGATGTTGCAGCTTATCTTCAGACCTCTCCCGAATATTTTATGAAGCGACTGCTGGCCGCTGGTAGCGGCGACATCTATAGTCTCGGCAAAGCCTTTCGCGATGCTGAGAATGGCCGTCGTCACAACCCCGAGTTCACCATGTTGGAATGGTATCGCTGTGGTTGGGATGAGCATCAGTTGATGGATGAAGTGGCTGAACTGATTGTGAGCTTAGTGCCAGAGACAGGCGTTCGACGATGCAGTTATGCAGATGTATTTATCCAGCACTTGCAGGTCGATCCCCATTTTGCCGATTTAGCTGATCTACAAAGAATGGCCGTTATTGCCGGCTCAGAGGCCTGGGCCGATGAAACTCGTGCCAACTGTCTCGACCTCTTGTTTTCTGTTCTTATCGAACCGCAATTAGACGATGGTTTAGTGCTGGTGTATGACTATCCAGCCTGTCAGGCGGCCTTAGCTAAATGTGCTGAGGATAGTCAGGGGCGTCAGATTAGCCGACGTTTTGAGGGCTTCTTAAACCGTGTTGAATTAGCCAATGGTTACTGTGAATTGACAGATGCTGCAGAGCAGGCCAGTCGTTTTGCCGAGGACCAGCGTCTGCGCAAGCTATCTGGCAAGGCTCCCGTGACTGCCGATTCGCAACTGCTCGCGGCGATGGAAGCCGGGCTTCCCGAATGTGCTGGTGTGGCTATGGGTGTGGATCGGTTGTTGATGCAGCTTCAGGGTGCCGATTCAATTGATCAGGTGATGCCGTTTAGCTGGGAGCGCTGTTAATTAGCTCGAGGCTTTTTATAGGGCTCAGGGCTTTTATAGGGCTCAGGGCTTTTAATTGGCTCAGGGCTGTTAGTCACACTTAAAGTAATGATCCATGGCCTGTGAGGGCTCGTCACAGCGCGTATCACCAACCACAGTGGCTGGCACACCAGCGACAACTGCATGAGCTGGTACGGCTCTTAAGACCACGCTGGATGCGGCGACCATAGCGCCTTCTCCCACTTCAATATTGCCCAGTATCTTTGCTCCAGGGCCAATCAATACGCCTTTACGAATTTTTGGATGGCGATCCCCTGAGACTTTACCTGTGCCGCCGAGAGTGACTGACTGCATGATGGATACACAGTCCTCAATCACCGCGGTTTCGCCAATCACCAAGCCGGTGGCATGATCAATTAAAATACCGCTGCCAATAACGGCTGCCGGATGAATGTCGACAGCAAAGATCAGTGAAATTCTATATTGCACTAGCAGCGCTAAAGATTGACGTTCTTCATTCCATAGCTGATGTGCTGCGCGATATGCCTGGAGTGCCAGAAAGCCTTTAAAGTAGAGGAATGGCGTCAAATAGAGTGTGCATGCCGAATCTCGATCAACGGTGGCGGCAATATCCGCTGCTGCGGCATTAATAATATCGGTTGTCGAAAAAGCGCGATCCATAAGACTTCGTAGCATCGCCTGGGGCACCTCGTCGCTGGCAAGTTTACTTGCTAGGTAGTAACTGAGGGCGCTGCCGAGACTGCTGTGACTAAGAACCGTCGCGTTAAAGAAATTTGCCAGTGCAGGCTCATCGGTCGCCGCGGCTTGAGCTTCGCTGCGTATCTGCTGCCATATACTGTCAGGCCCTTTGATTGGCGTGGCGGTCAAAGGTGCGCTCGAGGCTGGATTGGATGCTGTGATAGGTTTATTCATAGCCGCCATTCTGAGTCACCCCGTTGAATTATTCCAGCTTGTTCTCGCAATACTCCAGATATCCACCTGTGCAACGCCTGCTTGCAATAGGGCTTTGGCAACACTGTTTGCCGTGGCTCCTGTGGTTACCACATCGTCCACTACAGCTACAGACAATCCATTGAGATCTTTGGCTTCTGCAATGAAAGCATTTTTGATGCTGGTCAGGCGTTTCTTGGCGCTGAGTAGATGTTGATCCTGCCCCTTAACTATTCTCCTGCAAAAATCCTGGCGGATTTCTGCGCTGATATGATGCTCAGTATCGAGATAGTCTGCGACCAGGCTGCCAATAATATGGCTTTGATTAAATCCCCGTTTGGTCATTTTTAGCCAGTGCAGTGGCAGGGGGATAATCGTCTGCGGGCAAGGCATTTGAGTATTTTGATAGGTTGTTGCGATGCGCTCTGCCAAGAGGGCACAGAGTTGTTTGATCTCAGTTGTGTAGGGGTCGCCTTTGAGGCGCAGGATAATATTATCCACCGGTGCCTGATAGTGAAACGCAGAGATGCAGTTTCTATAGCTCGGAGGTGTTAACTGACAGTTGGCGCATAGAGCATTGCTGGCAAGGGGCACAGCACAGCGCAGACATTGAGTGGTAAGGCGTGGTAGTTGTGCAATACATAGATGGCAGAGGGCGCCAGCAGAATGTTGCAGCGGCGTTAGACAAAAGCTGCAACTGCTGGGCAAGAGGTTGTGGCTGAACCGCCTAAAAAGACCCTTGGCAGCTCGTTTGAGTAATGGTTGCACCGCAAACCTCCTTGCTTGCGCTGTCGCCAGCGGGCGTCTTAAAGGCAGCGCCCTACTAAAAGATGCTTTTAGGCGACGCTTTGAGTCGGGTCCTTTTCGTCTTCATCGCTGTCGTCGAGCATATCTAGTCCGCCATCGTTCTCGGCTTTGCTCTCTGCTACGTTGTCTGTTTTGTGCTGCTCAGCCTCAGTAAGGCCGTAGTCTTCACTTAAAATGCCGCCGGGAACACTGGGCGCGTAGTCTCGCGGAACCTCAACGTCACTGAGGTCAATCAGCGGATTGCCATTGGAATCAAGCAGCCCAAAATCACTGCCGCCGGATTTGAGTATTTGACGCGCCACATCGGGGCTCGCTAGGCGCATGGCTTTGGAGGCCAGGTGCTCATGGATCTGTCTATAACTCTCGGCAATATTGCTGGTCAGATGCGAGGCGGTGAGAAAATGCTCGGTAACCTCTTGCTGGTAGCGTTTCAATTCTTTTTCGCTAGCAGCAAGTTTTTGTTCGAGGTTGCGCACTGATTTGTCGCCGCCATCTACCTTCTTAAAAAACAGGTGGCCGACAGCAGCTCCGATAATGAAAAATACCGCTGCAATCAAAATTACGCTCAAAGTTGTCAAGGTGATACTCCCATACTTAATTTATTACACGTCTTTAGTGTCGCCAAAGGCGGTTGTTGAAGCAATACTTTATTGGCCAAAGCGCTAACTAATTTTGCCTGATTGCAGTACCAATGATCGCTGTCGGCTACGCTGTTGACTAAATAGCCGCATTTATCGGTTGTCTTGCGGGGCCACGCTGGTTAAAGTCTGCGTTTAAGTCGCGATCCTACCATATTCAATGTTAACCCCAAAACAACGCTATCAAAATGATCTGGCTCGAGAGGGCTTTGTTGCAGACGCGGCTCAGGCTCAGGCGGTTGATAAGCTGGATCAATTGTGTGGCCGTTTGGTCAAGCGCAATCTGCGTAAGAGGGGTGGTCTGCTGGCCAAATTACTGCGCCCTGCGCTGAATCCTGAAAAGGGTCTCTACTTTTGGGGGGGTGTGGGTCGAGGCAAGACCTATTTGATGGACAGCTTTTACGAGAGCCTGCCTTTCGAGCGCAAGATGCGGATTCACTTCCATCGTTTTATGCGCCGTGTGCATCAGGACTTGGAGCGGCTCAAGGGTCAGGCTAATCCTCTGGAGTTGGTTGCTGCGTCTTTGGCTGAAGAGACTCAGGTCATTTGCTTTGATGAGTTTTTTGTCAGTGACATCACCGATGCGATGATTTTGGCGCGTTTATTAGAGGGGCTGTTTGAGCGCGGGGTTACATTGGTCGCGACTTCTAATATAGTGCCCGACTTACTCTATCGTGAGGGTCTGCAACGACAACGTTTTTTGCCGGCCATAGACTTACTCAATGTGCACTGTGAAGTGGTCAATGTGGATGGCGGCCAGGATTATCGTCTGAGAGCGTTAGAGCAGGCTGAACTCTATTACTCTCCCTTAGGTGATTTGGCGGATCAGGCTATAGGCGCAACCTTTGATAGTTTGGTCGCGGTGGAGGGTGAAATAAAGTTGGCGGTGGATCTGGATATTGAGGGTCGATTAATTCCCTCGGTTAAGGTCGCCGAGGATATAGTTTGGTTTGAATTTGCAGCAATTTGCGAAGGTCCGCGCAGTCAAAATGATTATATTGAGCTGGCGAGAGAATTTCATTCGGTGATGATCAGCGGCGTGCCGATCTTTACATCAGCAAATAACGATGCTGCGCGACGCTTTATTAATCTGGTCGATGAGTTCTATGACCGCAGCGTTAAATTGGCTGTAACCGCCGCCGCGCCTCTCTATGAGCTCTATAGTGGCGGTCGTTTGGGGTTTGAGTTTCAGCGCACAGAGAGCCGATTGTTAGAAATGCAGAGCCGCGAGTATTTGGCGCGGCCGCACCGCCCGTGAAGGGCTCAGTAAAAAACTTACATTTTGATCACATCGCCCCTTGTAATAGGGGCGGGTGATCATTACAATTCGCACCCTTTTTTGGGATCCCCCAAAGCCAGGCAGGAATAGATGAAAACATATAGCGCAAAAGCAGAAACAGTAGAACGTGATTGGTTTATCGTAGACGCCGAGGGTAAAACTCTGGGTCGTTTGGCAACGGAAATTGCAACACGCCTACGCGGTAAGCATAAACCAGAATATACTCCCCACGTTGATACCGGCGATTATATCGTTGTGGTTAACGCGGAGAAAATTGGTGTGACTGGTAACAAGGCCACCCAAAAAACTTATTACTCTCACACCGGTTATCCCGGTGGTCTGAAGGATATTACTTTTGACAAGTTGATTGAGAAAGCGCCTGAGCGCGTTATCCAGTCTGCTGTTAAAGGTATGTTGCCCCGCGGACCACTTGGTCGGGAAATGTTTAGAAAACTTAAGGTCTACGTTGGCGCGGCTCATCCGCACGCCGCGCAGCAACCTCAAGCTCTAGAACTTTAACGGACAGCGATTATCATGGCAGACACTCAATTTTACGGCACTGGCCGTCGCAAGACGTCAGCAGCTCGCGTTTTCCTGACTGCAGGAAGCGGCAACATTTCTATTAATGATCGTGCGATCGATGTGTATTTCGGTCGTGAAGTGGCGCGAATGATTATTCGTCAGCCATTTGAGATCGTTGATATGGTTAATAAGTTTGATATGAAGATCACCGTTAATGGCGGTGGTAACTTTGGTCAGGCTGGTGCAATCCGTCACGGTATTGCCCGCGCCTTGCTTCAGTATGATGAAAATCTTCGTTCGCCACTGCGCAAAGCTGGGTTCTTGACCCGTGATGCGAGACAGGTTGAGCGTAAGAAAGTTGGACTGCACAAGGCACGTAAGCGTCCTCAGTTCTCCAAGCGTTAAGATCAGCGCTAAAAAGAATAGCCCGACTCACGAGTCGGGCTTTTTTTTGTCTTAAAAAACAGTAAGTTAACCTTGATCCGTCTATCTCCCTTGTTGCGTATATAACAGTGTTCCGTTAGAATGCGGGGCCATTTTTAATTGCATGCGAATCCGCGTGTTTTAACATCCAATTTTGCTGTTTAGGGAGAACGTCATGACCAATGACGGAGTCAACCATAGTCGTCGCCGATTCTTACTTGGTGCTACCTCAGTCGTAGGTGGTGCAGGTGTAGTCGGTGCGGCCGTACCATTCGTTTCATCCTGGCAACCCAGTGCCAAAGCTAAGGCTGCTGGCGCTCCAGTTAAAATTAATATCTCTAAGCTCGAGGTAGGCGGTCGCCTAGTCGTCGAGTGGCGCGGCAAGCCAGTTTACATAGTGCGCCGCACGCCCGAGTCTCTGGCAGCCATCAACGATATTGATAGCAGCATTTTACGCGATGCAGACTCATTAGCGGCTTCGCAGCCTAGCTATGTGAGTGGCTCAGCCAGAACTCAGGCTGGCCGTGAAGAGTATTTGATCTTGGTTGGTCTCTGTACGCACTTAGGTTGCGCGCCGATGTATCGCCCAGATGTAGGAGCAGTTGATTTGGGCGGTGACTCTTGGTTAGGCGGTTTCTTCTGCCCATGCCACGGCTCAAAGTTTGATCTCTCAGGACGAGTTTTTGCTGGCGTTCCGGCGCCAACCAATCTGGAAGTTCCGCCTCATGTCTATGAGTCGGACGACATTGTTATTATCGGAATTGATGCGGAGATTGCGTAATGAGTAAAGGAACATCTTTTGCTGAATGGTTAGATTCGCGCATGCCTACGCTGAAGCGCGAGTGGAATCGGCATATGGCCGAGTACTACGCGCCAAAGAACTTTAACTTTTGGTACTACTTCGGCGTATTGTCGATGGTCGTTCTGGTTATCCAGTTGATCACCGGAATTTGGTTGCTGATGAGCTACCAGGGTTCTGCCGAGGAGGCTTTTGCCTCTGTTGAATATATTATGCGCGATGTGGATATGGGCTGGATTATCCGCTATGCCCACTCCACCGGTGCCTCGGCATTCTTCGTTGTAGTCTATATGCACATGTATCGCGGCTTGATTTACGGCTCTTATAAAGCGCCTCGCGAGCTGGTATGGATCTTCGGTATGACTATCTATGTGGCGCTGATGGCTGAGGCATTCCTCGGTTATGTATTGCCATGGGGTCAGATGTCCTACTGGGGCGCACAGGTGATTATCTCCCTGTTCGGTGCTATTCCAGTGGTTGGTGAAGATGTTGTGCAGTGGATTCGCGGTGACTACCTGATTTCAGGTATTACCCTGAATCGATTTATGTCTCTACACGTAGTGGCCATGCCCATCATTCTGATTGCGCTAGTGGTTATGCATATCATTGCCTTGCACGATGTGGGTTCAAATAACCCAGATGGCGTTAGCATCAAGAAGTACAAAGATGAGAAAGGCAATCCGATTGACGGCATTCCTTTCTACCCCTACTTTGTGATTCATGATCTGGTCCCCATTGTGGTGTTCCTGTTTGTGTTCTGCGCGATCCTGTTCTTTATGCCAGAGATGGGCGGTTACTTCTTAGAATATGCGAATTTCGAGATTGCCAACTCATTGAAGACTCCTGAGCATATTGCGCCGGTTTGGTATTTCACGCCTTACTACTCGATGCTTCGTGCAGTGCCCGATAAGCTTGGTGGCTTTATCACTATGGCTGCTGCCATCGCGATTCTGTTTGTACTGCCCTGGTTGGATCGCAGTCCGGTGCGTTCAATGCGTTATAAAGGCAACTTTAGCCGCGGTGCCATTCTGGTGTTTGTTGCGTCCTTTATCCTGCTTGGATACTTGGGTGTTAAAGCGCCAACCGCCTCGCGCACATTGCTAGCTCAGATCTGTACGGTTCTATACTTCTCTTACTTTATCGGCATCTACTTCTGGACTCGTATAGAGACGACCAGGCCAGAGCCCGATCGCATCACTATGGATGGTGGAATCGGTATTTGGAAAACTCTGGGTGGTGTATTAATTGTTGCACTGCTAGTTGTGCTGCCGATTAAAGCGGTCGGCGCCGAGAGTGGTAAATCTTGCGGAACTGTTGACTGTGATACCTTTGAGGCTGATCTTCGCGATCACGCCTCATTGCAGAATGGCGCCCAGCTGGCTGTCAACTACTGCATGGGTTGTCACTCATTCAAGTACTCGCGCTGGGAGCGTGTTGCCAATGATATTGGTATTCCCAATCAGCTGATGCTCGATAATATGGTTTTATCCGGTCAAAAGATCGGTGATCTGATGAAGATCTCTATGACTGAAGAGGGCGCTAAAGACTGGTTTGGTGCAGTGCCACCGGATTTGACTCTGGTTGCTCGCTCTCGTTCGCCGGAGTGGGTCTACACTTATCTGCGCAATTTTTACGCAGACCCAAGCAGACCCCTAGGCGTCAACAACAAAGTATTTAAAGACGTGGGCATGCCCCATGTGCTACTCGACCTGCAAGGCTTGCCTGAATGTGCGCCAGGACCTGTAGTGACTGCCAATGGCGGTATTAAGCGTGATCTTTTAACGGGTGAAGATATTCTCGATGATCCCTGCGGTCGTTTTAACATCGCCACTGCGGGCAGCATGACTGCCGAAGAATTTGATGTAGCTATGTATGATTTAGTCAATTTTATGACTTATATTGCAGAGCCTATGGCAGAAGAGCGTAAGCATATTGGCCGTCTGGTACTGTTATTTCTACTGCTGTTGCTGGTCTTTGTTATGCTGCTCAACCGTGAATACTGGAAAGGCATTCACTAAGACCGCTCAAAGAGTTAAAAATTTAGACAGCCTTTAGTTGGGTTAGGTCTTATTAGAATATCTAGACCATCTAAGGGCTATAGTATTACCCAGGACAGGCCATTTAAGAGTATGGACTGTCTATTTGGAGCGGCGTTTAGCTGCTTCCTACTTTGTTATTAAAAATTTGAGAGGTTGATGTGCGACGATCGTCGATGACATTATTTTCCGACCCAACATGCCAGTATAGCCATCGTGTGCGTATTGTATTAGCCGAAAAAGGCGTCACTGTTGATATTGAAGATATCGACCCAGGTGCGGTTACTGAAGAGATTCTTGAAGCCAACCCCTATGGCACATTGCCAACACTGGTAGATCGTGATCTCGCGCTCTATGAGTCAAAGGTGGTTATGGAATATCTCGATGAGCGCTTCCCACACCCACCTCTGCTGCCAGTTTATCCTGTTGCTCGTGCCCAGAGCCGTCTCTGGATTCACCGCATTGAAAAAGATTGGTGCTCATTAATTACTCATATTTTGCACAATCCGGAAAGCAAAAAAGCCGAAGAGTCGCGCAAGGAACTCCGTGAGTCATTGATTAGTATTGCCAGTATCTTTACCGATCTGCCTTATTTCATGAGTGAAGAGTTTACTCTGGTCGATTGCTGTTTGGCTCCGGTTTTGTGGCGTTTGCCTGAGTTCGGTATCGAACTGCCGGTCAACCGTCAGGTGAAACCGTTGCACGACTATATGGAGCGGTTATTCGAGCGTCCCTCTTTCCAAGAGAGCTTGACCGATCTTGAATTAGAGATCCGTCAATAAAATGAAAATGCGGTCCAACCGACCCTATCTTCTGCGTGCCTTCTTCGACTGGATAGTGGACAACGATTGCACACCCTATGTTGTGGTCGATGCCCACCATGTCGGAGTAGAGGTGCCCCAGAGCTATGTGACCGATGGTCAGATCGTACTTAATGTGGCACCCCGCGCGGTTTCGAACTTTATTCTCGATCTCGAGATTCTCGCTTTCTCCACCCGTTTTGGTGGCATGCCAATTGATATTCAAGTGCCTGTTACTGCCGTTGTCGGCATTTACAGTCAGGAGAATGGTCAGGGCATGGTCTTTGAGCACGAACCCTCTGATGATCTGCCGCCGACCCCGCCAAGCGGTCCAAAAGCAGTTAAAACATCCTCAACTCAACCATCTGCTCCACCGAGCGACAAGGCTCCGAAAAAGATTAAGCCATCGCTAAGGGTTATTAAGTAGCAGGTATAGTCGGAGCAGTATCCAATGTCTAAGCCAATCGCCATTCTCTCAGCCTCACGTACGCCTATGGGCGGCATGATGGGGTCACTCTCTTCAGTTTCTGCAGCCGATCTGGGTGCCGCAGCCATAAGTTCTGCAGTGCAAAAGTCCACCTTAGGTGTAGATCAGATCGACGAAGTGTTGATGGGCTGCGTACTCTCAGCCGGTGTAGGCCAAGCTCCTGCCCGTCAGGCGGCATTAGCTGCTGGACTCTCTCAAGGGACGCCCTGCACCACTATCAACAAAGTCTGTGGCTCCGCCATGAAAGCGGTGATGATGGGCTGTAATGCATTGCGAGCAGGTCAGGCAACCACTGTTGTTGCCGGCGGTATGGAAAGCATGAGTCGCGCCCCCTACTTGATTCCTCAGGGACGTCAGGGTTACCGCTTTGGTCATGCGCAGATGCTCGACCATATGCAATACGATGGCCTGCAAGATGCCTATCAGGGTGTCGCCATGGGTTTGTTTGCTGAAAAATGCGCAAACAAATACAGCTTCAGTCGCGAGCATCAAGATGCCTACGCCATTGAATCACTGCGTCGCGCCAATCTAGCAATTGACAGTGGTTGGTTCGATCAGGAAATTGCACCTGTAACTATCTCCTCGCGTCGAGGCGATGTGGTGGTAGATACAGATGAGCAGCCAGGCAATGCCAAGCCGGAAAAAATCCCTCAACTAAGACCCGCCTTCGACAAGAATGGTACGGTTACCGCTGCCAACGCCAGCTCTATTTCAGATGGTGCCGCGGCACTCACATTGATGATGGCAGATGAAGCTGAAGCGCGAGGCCTAAAGCCCATTGCGGTTATTCACGGCTTTGACCAGAGTGCTCACGAGCCAGAGTGGTTCACTACAGCGCCTGTGTCAGCGATTAATAAGACTCTGGAACGAGTCGGTTGGACAGTGGATGATGTTGATCTGTGGGAAGTGAACGAGGCGTTTGCCGTGGTTGCTATGGCAGCTATGCATGAGCTGAAAATACCCCATGAAAAGCTCAACGTTCACGGTGGCGCCTGCGCTCTTGGCCATCCGATTGGCACCAGTGGTGCCAGAATCATAGTTACTCTAATTCATGCCCTGCAGCAGCACGGTGGCCGCAAAGGCATCGCCAGCCTCTGTATCGGCGGCGGTGAAGCTACTGCAATGGCGATTGAGTTAGTCTAGAAATCTGGTTTAAAAGGCTAGTCTAAATATAGCCTAGTCTACGTATTCAAAGACTTTAACAACACTGCGGACGCCGCTTGTACGACTGGCGATCGCAGTGGCTTTTTCACCATTGATACGTTTGACTCTACCCATCAAATACACCACGCTATCTTCAACGGTCACTTCAATATTGGACGACTTAATCTCTTTATCAAAGGTGATCTTGGTCGCTACCTTAGCGCTGATCAGGGCATCATTGGTGCGTGCAACAATCGACGAGTTGCCACGTACTTGCAGCTCATTGTGAACCTGTCTTTGGCCAGTGTAGGCGCGGGCCGTATCTCCAGCTAAAACTCGCAGCGCTTTAGTGGGCACTTCGCCGGTCAACAGCACAATGGCATTGTAAACATGGACATTGATATGGGCTTTCTTGAGTGCCGGGTCGGCTTTCTTAATATTGACGCCAATAAAGGTGTCCATTTTAATGTCATTGATATCCGAGCCAATTGGAGTCGATGTTAGATCCGGGTTGATAGGCTCTTTGACAACAGTATTGACCACAGAGGTACAGCTGGATAGAAGAACCACCAGTGATAAAGCTAAAATAGGCTTGTGCATTTATTCTCCTCCAAAAATATGACTGTCTATCAGGGCGCAGAGGCACTGAACAATTTGTACTTGCGACTGAATAATCAGCGGCGATGGTGCGCTGCCGATATTGATAAGGACGTCATTGTAACTTACCAAGTTAATCAACGAATCATCATTTCCTGTTGAAATCAGAATGATCGACATCCCTCGATCCAGCGCGGTATTCAATGCGCCTAGCAATAGGTCGCTATTATTGCCACTACTCAGCAGCACCAATATATCACCACTCGCGGCTTGGGTTTTTAATGCTTGGTTATAGCGCTCTGCAGCACCGCTTTGCTGAGTGATCTGATTTAGATTGAGCGATGGAAAGCCGGGGCGGTCAATTTCATAACCCTGGGACAGATAATCCGTCAGCAGTTGCGCAACTAAGCCGCTAGAATTTTCGCCGCAGGTAAAAACACGATTGCCCGTCAAAAGTGCCGAAGCGACTTTTTCAGCGGCACTGGCAATGGACTCGGCGCAGCTTTCCCCGGTCACCATGGTCGCCTCAATCATCGCCTGAAACTGATTAAAAACCTTTTGATCTACTGCGTCCAATGACTTGTATCCTATCTAAATTCGCAACTACTGAAGAATATTTTGTATCCAATTGATGCAATACCCAGAGGTCGATTGCCCCTGCGGCTTATCGGGGCTTATAGCTACAGCGTCAAAACGAGCGCTGACTTTTTCAGTTAGGCCTTCATATTGCATATACGCCTGTGCCGCAGCTGTTAAGCGCCGACATTTTTGGGCTGTAATAGACTCTTCAGCAGAACCAAAATTTACACTGCTACGGAAGCGTACTTCTACAAATACCATCACTCCATTATCTAGCATAATCAGATCAATTTCGCCCCTGCGAGTGCGAAAGTTTTTGGCCACAAACTCCAGGCCTTTAGACTGCAAAAACTCCAGTGCCAGCTGTTCAGCCGCAGCACCGCTTAAACGCGCTTTTTTAGTACTTGGGAATATCCCTGTCCCCATAATGTTGCTCCTGAAACTGCCAATCCCTAAGGCTGTGCTGGCACCACTTGGCCATTTTCAAAAGCCGCCCACTTTTCTGTTCGTTTTATACGTCCCTCTGAAAGTCGCAGCATGCCTGTAGCGCCAAATACTGGCAGCGCATTAGGTTTGGCGAGTTCCTCAAGTAAGGCGTGCAATATAAACGCATCGTATCCCAGGGCGTAGAGCTGGCGATAGGCCGTAGGTAGGCGCAGGTCCGGCTTGAGGGGTCTTGGCATATGACCCTCTAGTGTCCAGGGCATAGCACTAAATTTGATGCCGCTGAGATCGCGGTTGAGTTCTATCTGCTGTGTTCCGCTATATATATGCGAGGTGGCATAAACCGGAACATCACCGGCATAGAGAAAATCCAAGGCGGGTTTTATCTGGCGTACTTTCCCGGAATAGCCGAGAACAATAACCAGGTCTATGTCCTGACGCCGGCGCGGAGTAGAGCTAAGACTGCGGTTCACTGAGCGCCGCAAAGCCAGACTGCGCTGTTCGCTGAGATCAATTTCCAGAGGTCTCTCCAGTAGCCGAGTGAAATCATTGACACTGCTAGGGTACGAGATCGCGTCAATCACCGCGCCACCTTTGGCGGTCCAGTAATCAATAAAATGACGTCGAGCACGCAGGCCCCAGCCGCTATCCGGGGCTATTAGCAATGCGTTAGTTTGTCCTTGAATCCAAGCTTGATCGGCAATCTGGCTCACTTCGTCCAGCGCTGAGAGGCCAAATTGGAGTAAATTCTCCGTATCATTTAGCTGGTTTTTATCCAGTCGGTTGAGGGTCAGGGTGGGGACTTGTAAACGCGGGCTGGCGGCCAGCTCTTCCACCTGAGACTGGCGCATGGGACCGATCACCATATCGGCGCCACGCTCAACCGCATTGTTGTAAACCTCAGTGATTGACTGAGACGATGTGTCATAGATGGTTATCTTTGGCAGCCTAGCGCCCTGGGCAAGATTTTCATAATAGGCGCTGATAAAACCATTCAGCAGGGTTGTGCTGGGTGTTTCATATTGACCCTGCAATGGCAGTAATAATGCAATATTCTTGGGTGCTCCGGCGCCACGTAAACGTCTCTTTAGGACCGCTGGTGGGCTATTAGCGCCTGGATGCTCGCTCCAGCTCTGCTGCCAAACTGCGAATAAGCTTTTTTGAGCACTGGGGTCTGCCTGCCGATAGCGCATGGCCGCGGCCAGCTCTAACCAACCGGCCAACTCACTGCGATCGGCAAGGTCAGTCTGTTGCAGTTGGCTAAATGGCAGTTCATTAAGCTGTAGCCAAATTTGATCGTGCAAACGGGAGATTAGTCGCTGGTCGCTGATTTTTCGTGGATTGTAGAGCCTGCCCAACTGAATATTGTTTTCGATGCTGGCTCTTATCTGGCCGCCAGCATAGTTAAGAGCGCTTTCGAGGCCCAGAATACGGCGTTGAAAATGTATTTCCAGATTCTGTCGCAGCGTCATAAAACGTGTTTCTGCGAGTCTTGCCTTAGCGCTGGCCAGCTGCCGTCCCGCAAGATCCAGTTCCAATCCGAGCAAGCTGTACTCGACAAAAAAGTTATCGCTCAGCTGGTCAGTATTGATGAGCTGCAGTGTGGTTCTGCTCTGCTCTAGATCACCGCCCTGAGCGAACAGGATAGCAATATCCAGTAACAGATTGTCTCGGTCCAGAGTATCGCTCAATTGCAAGCGCGCCAGAGCCACTTCAGCCTGACTAACCAAGGATTCATTGATCTCGAGTTCTTCAGAACCAAGAGTAGCTCGAGCAATTGGTCCTGAATCTTGCGTTGTAGTTGGCGCACAGCCCCCGATAAAGGCTAAGATGGCCAGCGCATAAATCATCGAGAGAGAAAGTCTTTTAGTCATGAACTCAAATCAATCCGGTACGTTGTATGTAGTCGCCACACCCATAGGCAATCTGGGAGATATGGTACCCCGAGCAGTGGAGATCCTTCAATCAGTGAAGGCAATCGCTTGTGAGGATACCCGTCACAGCAAAAAATTGCTGGATCATTTTCGCATTGATACACCATTGATGGCCTATCACGACCATAGCGACAAAAAAAGCAGCCACAAGATTCTGGTGCAGCTCAGCGCGGGCAATAATATAGCCCTAATATCCGATGCAGGTACACCGCTGATCTCCGATCCTGGCTACCGCTTGGTGCTTGCGGCGCGCCAGCAGGGTATTAGTGTCATCCCTGTCCCCGGTGCCTGTGCGGCCATTGCTGCATTGAGCGTAGCAGGTCTGCCCACGGATCGATTTAGATTTATTGGCTTTTTGCCGGCCAAGAGTACCCAGCGTAAAAAGGTACTTGAGGAACTTTCGGCTGTGCCTGAAACTATGGTGTTCTATGAGGCACCCCACCGAATTTTGGAAACCCTGAGAGACAGCGTTGAAGTCTTTGGCCCTGAGCACAGTGGTTTTATCGCTCGGGAGCTGAGCAAAACCTTCGAGACCTATCTGCATGGCACGCTGGCTGAGCTAGTTAGCATAGTTGAGGCCGACAGCAATCAGCAGCGCGGTGAAATTGTCCTGGTGTTAGCAGGTCGTGAAGAGAGCGAAAGCACAGTAACTGTCGACGGCGAACGAGTCCTGCGTCTGCTGTTGGCAGAATTGCCAACCGCCAAGGCAGCAGCACTCACCGCTAAGATTACCGGCGGTGACAAAAAGCAGTTCTATCAAATGGCCCTGGCACTAAAAGAATAATCCGAGAAAATTGATATAAAAAAGGCTAGCTCATTCGAGCTAGCCCTCTGTACCGCTAACAACTTATCTACTTACTGTGCTGAATATCCGCAACAGTTAATGCCGTCATATTAAAGATACCCCGAGAAGACACCGACGGAATCACAATATGCGCTGGCTTGCTAAAGCCATTGATAAAGGGTCCGATCAACAATGCATCGGTCAGAGATCGAATCAATCCCATGGCAATATTGGCGGCATCCAAATTAGGCATCACCAAGACATTGGCACGGCCCTCGAGGGTCGACTGCGAATAGATCGTTTTGCGCAATTTCGGGTTCAGCGCGCTTAGCACATGCATCTCACCATCAATTTGCAGTTCTGGATGAGCTTCGCGCAACAGTTCGCTGGCTAGGCGCATTTTCCGCGCCGAGGCAGTATTGGCGGTGCCAAAGTTTGAGTGAGACAGCAGTGCCACCTTGGGTTCAATACCAAAACGCTTCACTAGATCGATACTGGCTTCAGTAATCTTTACCAGTTCCTCGGCGGTAGGATCCACATTCATCGCGGTATCCGCCAAAAACAGCGGACCATCGGGCATCAACAATACAGCAGCAGATGAGACCAGCTGCTCTTTGTGGGAAGGGCCGAGCAGGTGCATGATTTCACGCAGATGGAAATCAAAGCGACCCACCTTGCCACAGATAAGGCCATCGGCTTCGCCACGGGCAACCATCACTGCGGCTATGGCAGTTTGGTCATCACGCATAATCTTGCGCGCAGCATCCACTGAGACACCGTGACGACCGACGCTCTCGTGATAGAAGGCGGCATACTGTTCGTGGTGATCATTGTCGCTGGGATCAAATATCTCCACATCTTTGTCCAGGTCGATACGCAGACCCAGTCGGTCAATCTTTTGTTCCATACCCACACGACGGCCAACCAAGATAGGCTTGGCGATCTGCTCATCCAATACTGCTTGCACTGCCAGCAGCACATCGTCATTTTCCCCTTCGGCATAGACAATGCGCGCCGGGGCTTTCTTAGCCAATTCAATAATTGGCTGCATAAACAGACCTGCCTGATTAACAAACTCATTGAGGGTCTGGCGATAGGCTTCTAAATCTTCGATAGGGCGTGTGGCTACGCCGCTTTCCATAGCCGCTTTAACCACAGCCATAGGGACAACTTCAATCAGACGCGGATCAAAGGCCTTGGGGATCAGATACTCGGGGCCAAATTTCAGTGCTTCATCAGCGTAGGCCGCTGCTACTACATCTGAGGTTTCCATGGTGGCGAGATCGGCAATGGCGCGCACGGCTGCCATTTTCATCTCTTCATTAATAGTCGAAGCACCGCAGTCCAGGGCACCGCGGAAAATAAACGGGAAACAGAGAACATTATTTACCTGATTCGGATAATCAGAACGACCGGTAGCCAAAATTGCATCAGGGCGAGCAGCCATAGCTTCTTCTGGCATGATCTCTGGAATCGGGTTGGACATGGCGAGAATAATTGGCTTCTCGCCCATTTTCTTCAGCAACTCGCCGTTTAATACGCCAGGACCGGAGAGACCCATAAACAGATCAGCACCTTCGATTGCGTCGTCAATGGTGCGATCGCTGGTTTCCACTGCATAGTCTTCTTTCCAAGGGTTCATACCCTCTTTGCGACCGGCATAGATCACACCGGTGCGGTCGATCATGCGTACATTCTTTTTCTGCAGACCCATGCTCACCAACAGGTCGACACAGGCGATACTGGCCGCACCAGCACCGGAAACCACTAGTTTTACGTCTTCAAACTTTTTATCCACTATGCGCAGGCCGTTGTAGATAGCAGCGGCGGCAACAATGGCGGTGCCATGTTGGTCATCGTGAAACACTGGAATCTTCATGCGCTCGCGAAGTTTCTTCTCCACCATAAAACATTCTGGTGCCTTGATATCTTCAAGGTTTATGCCGCCAAAGGTGGGTTCCAAGGAGGCGATAATATCCACCAGCTTATCGACATCGGTTTCATCTATTTCAATATCGAAAACATCGATATTGGCAAACTTCTTAAACAGTACCGCTTTGCCTTCCATAACCGGCTTCGAGGCCAGGGGACCAATATTGCCCAGACCTAGGACAGCAGTGCCGTTGGTAATCACCGCTACCAGATTTCCCCGGGCAGTGACCGAGGCCACTTCGGTAGGATTCTCGACAATCAGCTCACAGGCATGGGCCACACCAGGGGAATAGGCCAGAGACAGATCACGCTTATTGGCTAGCGGTTTGGTCGGGCGAATTTCCAACTTACCAGGTGTTGGGTGGGTGTGATATTTGAGTGCGGCTTCTTTAAATGAGTCGGTCATCTGTGGAAATTTCCTGTTACGGTATGAGGGAGCAATGGAGGCTTTTTGGGTTTAGAAAAACTTCAGGCGACAACTCCATTTTCTGAGAGATATTTTAACGCTTCATGTACGTAAATAGCTATGTGCCTAGACGCTACACTTGTAATAGTTTGGATCACTTGAAAGAATACCTATGTATTGCCACAGGACTTCCATATTGAGTACAGATAAAAATAGCCAACAGGGTCAGCCTATTCGATTGATTGGCTTTCTGATCGCTTGCTTGCTGAGCGTATTTTTAACCGGCTGGCCCACCCTGGGTTTTACCCAGAGCGACAGCGCTCGTACATTATTTGCCGAC
>Ga0209195_1000578_pt1 | contig 27665 bp, 25 predicted proteins | sample COGITO_mtgs_1004_3_FD_184788 | JGI IMG/M metagenome (GOLD analysis project Ga0209195, IMG submission 184788) | Pelagic marine microbial communities from North Sea - COGITO_mtgs_100420 (SPAdes) (version 2) | ecosystem: Environmental > Aquatic > Marine > Epipelagic ...
GGTGCCGCAGACGCTAGCGTGGATAGCATCAGCACCGCTTTTGATATTGACCGTAAGGCTTTTGCTCGGCTGGATAAAGCTCAGTGCTACTTGGGCGTCGTGCTCATCCATCTGCACGCCGTAGGGTAGGCGCACAGCAACAAACTGATAGTCATCAGAATTCTGTTCAGCATTTAACTGATCTATGGAGAGTTGCGCGAGACGGCCGCAGGTTGAAGAATCAACACCGCCGCTAATGCCCAGAACCAGGGTCTTACAGCCAGCTGCTGTGAGCTGGCCTTTGATAAATTGGATTCTGCGTTGAATTTCAACTTGCGGGTCAATCTCTGGGATCACCCGCATTTCTTGGATAATTGCTGCCTTGTTCATAAGCTCCGAAACAACCCTTTGGACAGTGGTTAAATTAGTCGACTAGACCAAAGGAGATACGGTTCCAAATCGAGCGTGGTTCTTCTTTCTTATCCTCATTGGTAGCGATTAACTCAGCTTCGCGCACCGACCGGTTGTAGATAGCGCGAGAGTCAAAAGCTGGCGGTTGCAGACGCTCGATCAAACCGAAGGTAATCTTACCGAGAAACGTGTCTCCGCTGCCCACAAGCCGCTTATCAAAGTCGAACTCGCCGGACTGATTAAGAGAAGGATGTTCTGGATAGTTGGCCGCTAATACCTCAATCGCATGATCAGCCAGTTCTTGCATGCCCAACATTTGATAACCCTGAGCCATTACTGCAAGACCGTCGGGAACCGCTGGTGTCTGCTGAAAGTTCTCCACCACAAAACGACCGCGATTGGCCGCCGCGAGATAGGCACCACGAGAGAAGTAGTAGTTGGCCACATGTATTTCAGCGCGTCCCAGTTGGTTGCGCAGGTCTACCAGACGCTTGCGTGCATCGGCAGAATAAGGGCTTTTCGGGAAGCGGTTTAGCAGTTCCGAGAAAGTGCCAAAGGCATCCCTTGCTGTACCTATATCACGCATGCTGCTATCGGTGGGCAAAAAGTTGTCAAAGGCACTGGAAGCCTGAGAGACCTCAGAGAGACCTTTTACATAAAAGGCATAATCCACATTAGGGTGCTGCGGGTGCAGGCGGATAAACCGGTCTGCGGCGGCAATGCTAGAGTCGTGGTCACCGGACTTAAACTGGGCATACATTAACTCAAGCTGTGCCTGCTCAGCATACTTGCCGAAGGGAAACTGTGATTCGAGCAGCTGCAGGTTGCTGATCGCTACCGACCAGTTACTTGCGTTGAGACTACTCTGAATTTTTTCGTAAAAATCGACTTCGGTGTAACCAGTGGTTTCGTCTTCGGTAGACTCTTCATCACCCCATCCAAGCCAAGAGCACCCGGAGATAAAAGACAAACTCAATATGAGTAAAATAATTGACCTGATTTTCATGTAATATTCCCAGCCTGAGAAAGTGTCGACGCGCTAGCGATGTAGTCGTGCATTTAACCACACAGCCTGCGGTAAACCAATCTGTGTGGCTGATATAGCTACTGTTAAGGCGCTGGTCAACAAAACCAGCACTGCAGCCCAGGTTGGCAGCATCCCAAATTCAACGCTAGGACTACCTCGATTGACTGACTTTATAGACCGTTTAGACCAAATAGACCATATTGAACTAACCGCCATCGTCTCTCCCAGTGATTGCGGGCGGCGCCTGGATCAAATTGCCGCGGAATTATTTAGCGATTACTCTCGTTCGCGTCTGCAGCTGTGGATTAAATCCGGCGAGCTAACGGTGGACGAACAGCAGCAATCACCTAAATTTAAACTGCTGGGCGGCGAAACCATTACCGTCTCGGCTCAGTTAAAAGCCGAGGGCGACTGGCAAGCCGAAGATATTCCGCTGAATATCGTTTTCGAAGACGACAGTATTATCGTTATTAACAAACCAACGAATTTTGTTGTTCATCCCGCCGCCGGTAATCGCGAGGGCACCTTGCTCAACGCGCTGCTATTTCACTGTCCACAGTTAGCGTCAGTGCCCCGGGCTGGAATCGTCCATCGTCTTGATAAAGACACCACAGGCCTGATGGTAGTAGCCAAAAACCTCGCCGCCCACACAGACCTAGTGGCTCAGTTGCAGGCGCGCACCGTTAGCCGTGAATATGAAGCGGTGGTTAGTGGTGTGATGACCGGAGGAGGGGTGGTTGATCAACCCATTGGTCGGCATCCCAAGCAGCGAGTCAAAATGGCTGTGGTTAGAGACGGCAAAGAGGCGCGCACCCATTATAAGGTGGTCAAGCGTTTCGACGGTCATACCCATATTCGTCTAAAGCTCGAAACCGGACGCACCCACCAGATACGTGTGCATATGGCCAGCATCAAATACCCCATAGTCGGCGACCATACCTACGGCGGCCGTTTCCGTATTCACAAAGGCGTATCCGATCAGCTCCGAGATACTTTGCAGCAGTTGGGTCGCCAGGCTCTCCATGCCCGAGCACTGGGACTAGTGCATCCGGCCAGCGGCGAGTACGTTAGCTGGGAGACCGAACTTCCCGACGATATGAAAAACCTCTTGGTCGCCCTGAAGGAAGGCTAGGCTAAAATACTGGTTTAAAGAGGCCGAGCTAAAAAGGCCAGGAGAAAGAGCAGAGAGCCCCTGGGAGAAAACTTATGCCAATACATGTAATAACTCCTCAGTGGCCAGCACCCGCCAACGTCGGCGCGGCCATAACAATGCGCAGTGGCGGTTGCAGCAGTGCACCTTTCGATCAGAGCAACCTGGCACTGCATGTGCAGGATGACCCACAAAGCGTATTAGCCAATCGCCGCAGCCTAGTCGAATCACTCAACTTACCAACACAGCCGCTGTGGCTGGATCAGGTACATAGCACTGACATAGTGTATGCGTCAGGGGCTTATCTGCCAGACTCTACCGATACTCTCCAGGCCGATGGCAGCTACAGCGATCAATCCGGCGCTGTCTGTGCAGTATTAACCGCCGACTGCCTACCGGTATTGCTCTGTGATCGTGCTGGCACTCGGATTGCCGCAGCCCATGCCGGTTGGCGAGGACTCTGTGGCGGCATACTGCGCAAAACTGTAGCTACCTTTAAGCAACCTCCAGATCAAATACTGGCCTATCTTGGGCCTGCCATTGGCCCGCAGGTTTTTGAAGTGGGCGGAGAAGTCTTGCAGGCGTTTCTCCATCAGGCACAGAATTCTGAGCAGCAGCAAGCTATAACGGCGGCATTTACCCGGCGTGAATCTGCTGGAGACAAGTATCTGGCCGATCTCTATGCCTTGGCACGAGCCGAACTACGGGCCTCTGGTGTCACTCAAATCTACGGCGGCGACTACTGTAGTTACAGTGATTCAGAGCGCTTTTACTCCTACAGACGAGAGCCAAAAACCGGCCGCAATGGCTCACTTATATGGCTCCGCGGATAGCCTCTGTGCAGAGCTTTAAATTCCTCTGTTTTTCGCTCGGATAAGACTTGATAACAGGGGGGTGTTCCATTAGAATTGCCGCCCTCTCGCAGAGGCTATTGGCTTCAAGAAAAAAAGCGACGGAATCTGGCTGCTAACTAACTGATGCGGCCACTATAAATTGGAGCAGAACATGTACGCAGTAATCAAAAGTGGCGGAAAGCAGCATCGCGTAGTTGAAGGAGAGACCCTTCGTCTTGAGAAGCTGGATCTAGCGACTGGTGATAATATCGATTTTGAAGAAGTCTTGATGGTCGGCGAAGGTGCCGAAGTCAAGATTGGTGCTCCTCTAGTAGAGGGTGGCAAAGTGACTGCTGAGATCGTTTCTCACGGTCGTGGCGACAAAGTGAATATTATTAAATTCCGTCGTCGTAAGCACTCACGCACACAACAGGGCCACAGACAGTGGTACACAGAAGTCAAGATTACTAGCATTAACGCTGGATAATCCGAAGAGGAAATAGCAATGGCTCACAAAAAAGCTGGTGGTAGTACTCGTAACGGTCGCGATTCAGAAAGCAAACGCCTTGGTGTTAAAGTTTTCGGCGGCCAAGCAATAAATTCAGGCAGCATCATCGTTCGTCAGCGTGGCACTAAATTCCACCCAGGCAACAATGTCGGTATCGGCAAAGATCACACACTGTTCGCAACTGCCGAAGGCGTTGTACAGTTTGTGCAGAAAGGCCCGAAGAACCGTAAGTATGCAGAAGTGGTTTCCGCGTAGGTTACTACCACTTCCTGTTAAAAAAGCCCCTACGTGGGGCTTTTTTTATGCGCGGGATTTAGCCCTAGGCGCCCACGCAATGACACACAGCAACAGTAACAGTAAACTGACCCTATGAAATTTGTCGACGAAGCAACAATTAAAGTACAGGCAGGCAAAGGCGGCAATGGCTGCATGAGCTTTCGCCGTGAGAAATACATTCCCAAAGGCGGCCCAGATGGCGGTGATGGCGGTGACGGCGGTAGCGTATTCCTAGTGGCTGCAGAGGGTCTCAACACTCTGATCGACTTCCGCTTTACACGTAACTTTCGCGCTGAGAATGGCGAGCAGGGCCGTGGCTCTGACTGTACTGGCCGCGGCGGCGAAGATCTGATTATGGAGGTTCCCGTGGGCACCACCGTGCTCTGCGAAGAGACCGGCGATGTATTGGGCGATCTCACCGAATTGGGTCAACAGCTTAAAGTAGCTCAGGGCGGCTTCCACGGTCTTGGCAATGCACGCTTTAAATCCAGTGTTAACCGCGCACCGCGACAAACCTCTCCCGGTAGCGAAGGCGAACTACGCGAGATCAAGCTTGAGCTGAAAGTGCTCGCTGATGTGGGTCTGCTAGGTCTGCCCAACGCCGGTAAATCAACCTTTATTCGTGCTGTGTCTGCAGCGCGCCCGAAAGTCGCCAACTACCCCTTCACCACTCTAGTACCAAATTTAGGCGTAGTGGGCATGAGCGGTGACAAAAGCTTTGTGGTTGCGGATATTCCCGGCCTCATTGAAGGAGCATCCGAAGGCGCAGGCCTCGGAATTCGTTTCCTCAAGCACCTGACACGCACACGACTGCTGTTACATCTTGTCGACATGATGCCCTATGACGGCACCACACCAGCGGAAAACACCGTGGTGATCGAGCAGGAATTGGCCAAATTTAGTCCGACACTGGCGGAAGGTGATCGCTGGTTGGTGTTAAATAAAACCGACTTGATGCCCGAAGACGAAGTCGAAGAAGCCTGTAAGAATGTGGTTGAGACACTCAACTGGCAGGGCCCGGTATTTATTATTTCGGCAATCTCTGCACAGGGCACTAAAGCCCTTTGCGCGGCAATCATGGATTACATCGACGGTCATCGTGATCGCGAAAACATCGATCCGACACTGGCTGTTGCCGTTGAAGAGCGCCGTCAGCAGATTCAAGCGGAAGCTCGCGAGCGCATTGAAGGACTGGCTGAAGCACGACGTCTGGCCCGCCTTGGCGGCGAAGACATCGAAGGTGCCGAGTTTGACGAAGCCTTTGAAGACGAAGATGACGATGACGACAACGATGTTGAAGTGGTTTACGCGGAGTAGCTGTCGCTTTAAGAGTAGCTGTCGCTTTAATTGTAGCCGCACCCAAGATTGAGGTTTGGGAATAGAAAGTAGAAAGTAGAAAGTAGTTAGGTATGACAAGAGCAATTACCCGAGATGCCCAGCGCCTAGTCGTTAAGATTGGTAGCGCGCTGTTGACCAATAACGGCGCCGGTCTCGACCGCGACGCCATCGATGGCTGGGTTGAGCAAATCGCCCAGCTCTTGGCTCAGGGTAAAGAAATTGTTTTAGTCTCCTCCGGCTCCATTGCCGAAGGCATAGTGCGACTGGGATGGAAAACCCGCCCGGATAGTATTCATGAGCTTCAAGCCGCTGCCGCAGTGGGCCAGATGGGTCTGATTCAAACCTACGAGAGCAGCTTTCAACGCTTCGATCGCCTCACAGCACAGATACTTTTAGATCACGATGACCTCGCTAATCGCCAGCGCTACCTCAATGCACGCAGTGCCCTGCAGACATTAATCCAATTAAATGTGCTGCCCATAGTTAACGAAAACGACACCGTGGTCACCGACGAAATTCGTTTTGGCGACAACGACAGTCTCGCCGCTCTGGTAGCCAACCTAATCGATGCCGACTTGCTGGTCATTCTTACCGATAAAGACGGTCTCTATAGCGCCAATCCCGATCTAGATCCAAATGCCCAGCTGATCAGTGAAGCCATGGCCGATGACAGTTCTCTCGACGCCTTAGCCGGAGGCAGTAACAGTGCCCTTGGCAGAGGCGGTATGATAACGAAGTTGCAGGCAGCGAGGCTTGCAGCCCGCTCTGGTTGCAACACCGTGATTGTGGGTGGACGCAACAGTGGCATACTCACAGCAGTCACTCAAGGCGCCGAGGTTGGAACCCTTCTCACCGCCTCTCAGCAGCCCCTCGCCGCGCGCAAGCAGTGGTTGGCGGGACAGCTCCAGGTCAAAGGCCAGCTAGTGCTCGATGCAGGTGCCGTCAAAGTTCTACAGCAGCAGGGTCGCAGCTTGTTAGCGGTTGGTGTGACTCAGGTCAAAGGGCAATTTACCCGTGGTGAATTGGTCAGCTGTATTGATACCGATGGTCAAGAAATCGCCCGTGGGCTGGTTAACTACAATTCTGCCGAAGCTGCTCGTATCCAGGGTCAAGGTACTGAGCATTTCGCTGAAATTCTCGGTTATCGTGAAGATGACGAGCTGATTCATCGCGACAATATGGTTGTTCGCTAGGGTCCTCGCGACTTAACCGCAAGCCTATTTCTACCGTTAATACCCTCAATCGATGCTATGTTTTCTATGACTTGCGTCAACGATTTTTCCGCACCCGTTGAAAAGTCACTGCCAGCCCCCACCTAAAATACTAAGTAAGATTAAAAACCATTCAGAGGTAGGCCATGCGAATAGAAAAGCTGACTAATCAACTACAGAGTGCATTGGCAGATGCGCAATCCATTGCCGTAGGCAACGACCACTCCGCCATAGAACCATTGCACCTACTACTGGCACTGCTCAATCAGCAGAGCGGCAGTGTTCGACCAATCCTTAATCGTGCTGGGTTTGATGTGGTTGGCTTACAGGCTGATCTCAACAGCCAACTCGACAAGCTCGCTAAAATTAGCTCCCCCACAGGCGAAGCCAATCTCTCCCAAGATCTCAGTCGCCTATTAAATATGGCCGACCGCAGTGCTCAGCAAAAAGGTGATCAATTTGTCTCCAGCGAAATATTGCTGCTAGCCGCTCTTGAAGATAAAAATTTACTCGGTAAAAGCCTGGCTAAATTTGGTGATGTGAATAAAGCCAAAAGCGCCATTGAATCAGTACGCGGTGGCGAGCAGGTCAATGATGCGGACGCCGAGAGCCAGCGAGAAGCCCTAGACAAATACACCATCGACCTCACCGAGCAGGCTGAATCCGGAAAATTAGATCCAGTGATTGGCCGCGATGATGAAATCCGCCGCACCATTCAAGTTTTGCAGCGTCGAACCAAAAACAACCCCGTCTTAATCGGTGAACCCGGTGTGGGTAAAACCGCCATAGTCGAAGGCTTAGCCCAGCGTATTATCAATGGCGAAGTGCCAGAGGGCTTAAAAAATAAACGCGTCTTAACCCTAGATCTTGGCGCACTCTTAGCCGGAGCCAAATTTCGCGGTGATTTTGAAGAGCGCTTAAAAGCTGTGCTCAAAGATCTCTCTAAGCAGGAAGGGCAGATCATCCTGTTTATCGACGAGATTCACACCATGGTCGGTGCCGGTAAAGCCGAGGGCGCTATGGACGCCGGTAATATGCTCAAGCCCGCATTGGCTCGCGGTGAGCTGCACTGTGTCGGTGCCACCACTCTCGACGAATACCGCAAATTTATCGAAAAGGACGCCGCCCTTGAGCGTCGCTTCCAAAAAGTCTTGGTGGAAGAGCCGAGTGAAGAGGACACCGTCGCCATTTTACGTGGCCTTAAAGAACGCTACGAAGTGCACCACGGCGTCGAGATCACCGACAGCGCCATAGTCGCCGCCGCCAAACTGTCTCAACGCTATATTACTGACCGCCAATTGCCGGACAAAGCCATCGACCTGATCGATGAAGCGGGCAGTCGCATTCGCATGGAAATTGATTCCAAACCAGAAGAGATGGATCGCCTTGAACGACGTTTAATCCAATTAAAAATCGAGCGCGAAGCGGTCAAAAAAGACAAAGACGAAGCCTCCCGCAAACGCCAGCAGAAACTTGAAGATGGTATTGCTGAATTGGGTGCCGAATACGCGGATCTCGAAGAAATCTGGAAAGCCGAAAAAGCCTCGATGCAGGGTTCGACCCATATTAAAGCCGAACTTGAGCAAGCCAAGGTCAACCTTGAAGCGGCCCATAGATCAGGCAACCTCGAAAAAATGGCGCAGATTCAATACAGTATTATCCCCGACCTAGAAAAACAATTGGCCGCCGCCAATAGTGAAGTTCAGGTTGAAAAGCGCCTGCTGAGAAACAAAGTTACCGAAGAAGAGGTGGCCGAAGTGGTCGCCAAATGGACCGGCATCCCAGTGTCGAAGATGCTCGAAGGCGAGCGCGATAAACTGCTGCGTATGGAAGATTCCCTGCACCAGCGAGTGATGGGTCAGAGTGAAGCTGTAGTCGCCGTCTCCAACGCGGTGCGTCGCTCTCGTGCGGGGCTTTCAGACCCCAATCGCCCCAATGGATCCTTCCTGTTTTTAGGCCCCACAGGTGTAGGTAAAACTGAACTCTGTAAATCTCTCGCTGAATTCTTGTTTGATAGCGAAGAGGCCATGGTGCGCATCGACATGTCTGAGTTCATGGAAAAACATTCCGTGGCCAAACTGATTGGCGCGCCTCCAGGATATGTGGGCTACGAAGAGGGCGGCTATCTCACCGAAGCCGTGCGCCGTCGCCCCTATTCGGTATTGCTGCTCGACGAAATCGAAAAAGCCCATCCCGATGTATTCAATATTTTATTGCAGGTGTTAGATGATGGCCGCTTAACCGACGGTCAGGGCCGCACTGTCGACTTTAAAAACACCGTGATTGTGATGACCTCAAATCTCGGCTCCGACGTCATTCAGATGCTCGCCGGTGAAGATAATTACGATGTCATGAAATCCGCGGTGATGGATGTGGTCAGCGGCCATTTCCGTCCCGAGTTTATCAACCGCGTCGACGAAGTGGTGGTATTCCATCCCCTAGCCAAAGATCAACTCCGCGGTATCGCCAGTATCCAGCTCGATCTGCTGCGCAAGCGCTTGGCCGAACACGAGTTGCGGCTGAACCTCAGTGATGAGGTAGTGGATAAACTTCTCGAAGCGGGCTTTGACCCGGTCTATGGCGCTAGACCTTTAAAGCGAGTGATTCAGCAGCTGATTGAAAATCCGCTTGCACAAAGCATTCTCTCCGGTCAATTTGCACCGGGGGCAGAGATAAAGGGTGAGTTGCAAGAAGGGATGGTGGTATTCAGTTAATCGACTGTTATTGAAAACTGAACGGCTTGGGCCTACAGATAGCCCACCAACGGATCACCACCAGAGTAGTTCGATAGGCTGGCAAGTGAGTCGATAAACAGATGAAACAGCTCTGCTTGAGACGACACATCCAGCTTAGCGTAGCTATTTTTGCGGTGCAGTTTGACGGTCTCTGGTGAAATCCCCAAGCGCTCAGCAATAGACTTGGTCGAATGGCCGTGGAGAAAAAGTTGCACTACCTGAGTCTCTCGATCGGTCAGGTAAGCCGTACCAAAATCCTTCAGAGCGCTGTCCAATTGACCAGGTAGTTTATTCTCAGGTGCGCGCTGGGGGCCATTTTCGGTGGTCCACTGTAGTTTGCAAACAGTCTCTATAACCTCGGCAATATCCTCAAGCACATTGATATGGGTGTGGTTGAAGCGTTGCGACAAGCTTACCCGGCCCATTGAAATATTGATAAATTGCCCCGCCGAAAGATGGATAATAAAACCAATCTCATCTTTTATTTCCGTGTATCGAAAGTAACTGCGGTAATACTCGGTTTTTTCAAACCCAATGGGAGCTAGATCAGACAAACGGTGCAAGCCGCTGGCATGATCATCTACTGCGGCGCGGTAAAAGGGGTCAAGCAAGAATACGCCATTGACGAACTTATCGATCTGCTTCTCTTGTTCTAGCGGAGGGGCATCGTTGTATAGGAGCAGTGGCTGCTCATCGTGCCGATAGTGCAAAATCACGGCATTATCGAAAGGCACCAAGCTCTTGAGCATCAGTACCAGCAGAGAGGGCAGCCGCTCGCTGCCAATCTCGGGCATGATAGCAGCGAGCTGATGGCTAAACTCGCGGAGATGACTGCTCAAGAAACGCTACTCAAGAAAAGCTGCTCAAAATCGATGGCTCAGGATAGAGCCTCGACTGGCTAGCTCTGCTCTCGGAACTGAGCCGAATCAACATATATCAGCCGCACAGCAAGACAATCAGCCGATGGCTCCATGCAAAGCATCATCACATTGAGGTTGCCTTGAATCTCGACACCAGAGGGAAGGTTAAACACTATGCCGCCAGTGGACTCATTGGTTAGGGTACGTAACTCCTTCAGATCTTTGTCCTTGCGCACTTCAGTTTGAAACTTCTGCAGCATGGCATTTAAAGACAGCTCAAAGTTCGGGTAGTTAAACTGGCCCCTATATTCGCTGCGATCAAGCTCCAGCCTAATCGGAATCTTAACGCCACTGGTTTCGCCACTCAGCTCACCAGAATGGACCGAAACGCCTTGCTTGAGCTCTTTAAAAAGCTTCTTAGCATTTTCGGGGCTTTGATTTTTAAAGCCAGCGACCAGTAAATTGGCGCCTAAGTTAAACAGCTTGCGAGCATCAATATTGATGGCCTGCTGTTCGTTTGCTTGTGGTGTAGATCCTTCAGTGGATGCTTCAGTCTGTTGTTGTGTAGATGGTTCTGTAGATGGTTCTTTAGATGGATCAGTCATAGTCAGCTACTAAATAGTTAATGGTTGAATGATTAACGCAAGACTCTACCGCAAAGCTAGGGCAAATGTAATAGCTGAGTGAGTCATCGGATAATCCATTGAAATCGTAATAATAAAAGATCTTCTACAGGTATACCCATGGCCGATAATATCAGCGAGCTACAGCCCTCAATAGCGCCCCTAGTAGCACCCGCAGCTACTGGCTTAATCGACAGTGAAGTATCTCGTGTCATCGAAATGGCATGGGAAGACCGCACACCTTTTGAAGCCATCGAAGACCTGTTTAAACTCAATGAATCCGCCGTCATCTCATTAATGCGCCGCAACCTCAAACCACGATCATTTCGCCTCTGGCGCAAACGTGTCACAGGTCGCAAAACCAAGCATCTGCAACTGCGCTCTCCAGACGTCAGTCGCGGCTATTGTCCTACTCAATACAAGCGTGGTTAAAAGGTACTCAATCATGAAAAATGTTCGCCAGCACCTCATCGCTAGCTGTCTAGGTTTGTTTTTGATACCCAGCACCATCGCCCTGGAGCCTCTAATGGCCGACAGCTTTGAATCCGACCCACAATTGCGCTGGTCCTACGTCAGCGATCAAGTCATGGGCGGTGTATCAGAGGGTAGGGTCGCCTTCAAAAAAGAGCAGGGTCAACAGGTTGCCCATATGACCGGACAGGTCAGCACCGAAAACAACGGTGGCTTTATCCAACTGCGCAAAGCCATCCCCAAGAAAACCATCGACACAGCCACCGGGGCCTACTTGAAAGTCCGGGGTAATGGCCAGCAGTACTATCTGCACCTGCGAACCAGCGGAACCTTACTGCCGTGGCAGTATTACCAAGCAAGTTTCACCGCAACAGCCGAGTGGCAGATCATTAAAGTGCCCCTCACAGCCTTTGCCCGCTCTGGCAGCTGGCTGGGCAAAGCGGTCAATCCCAAATCCATCCGCAGTATCGGCATTGTCGCCTTTGGCCGAGACCACAGTGCTGACATTCAAATCGCAGAGATAGGGTTTTATTGATCTGCGTCTAGTTTTGAGTCCCTTAAAACCCATATATTTTGCCTATATTAACTTTGCTTCTGTATTGAGGTGCACAGCGTCAGCTGCGTATTTCTTGTAGACAGCAATAACCGGTGACAGGGAATGCCAGGGAAGAACCAATTATTTGAGTGGGGCGACGATTCGGAGAGCCGGATTATTGATATTACACGCGACTCTAAAAAAACTGCTTCGCTGCTATCTCCAGATCTTCTTTTAGATAATCCAAGCCCCTATACTGAAATCGAATTTGGCTATTATGCACACCTGTCTGCAGCCAATGACCTGCCTGAGTTTCAACGAAAAATTGAAGAATCTATCAGAGATTTGGGTTTTCAGGAGTTTTCTTATTTTCGCCCCAGTACTAGCGGAGTTGATTCGGAAAAACTAGTTACGGTCTCTGGTGATTTGCTTACCGATTACTTTGCAGAGTGTTTTTTTGAGCATGACCTGATACTGCCCTATGCGGATAATAATACTGCTCCCGTTTATCAATCAACCCTGCATGACTTTGCCAATAATGCCCCCTTCGATATAGATATGACTCGAATGATGAAAGCGATCTTCCGGTTAAATAAATCATATGGGTATCACGAATTTTATAATACCTTTGCGAAAGCTAAAAGCGGTGAAGGCAACGTTATCTTGTCCGTGACTGTCAAGGGTTGTAGTCCTGTTAGGTTAAAGGAAATTGTGCGGGGATCTGAATCGACCCTACAGCTTTTATGTGAAGCAATTGATTTTGTTGCATCACGCAAGTTTTCAAATACATTATTTGGTAGTGGGCCAAGTGAAGACGAAACCTGTTTCATTATCAATCCAAAGCCATTAGGCGTTCTAGATACCTTAGCCAATAACGACCTAAATATTTCACAGGTTGCACACCACCTAAATATTAGTGTTGTAACAGCTAACAAACATCTTGAAGTCGCACGTAAGGCGTTTGGGGCACGAACGAACTATGCGGCGATTAAAAAAGCCATAACAAGCGGGCTTATTACCTATAGAAACTAATTTTTGGGATACTACAGGGAGGTAGCAAATTGACTATATCTAGCGTACCTATGCAGGAAAGAACTACAACTATAGATTTTTGTGATGGTGTTGTTCGAGCAAACCCCTATAAAATTTATGAGCACCTACGTAAATTTAGCCCTGTATGTAAGGTCAAACCAGATGATATGTGGGCGGTAAGTCGAGCATCTGATGTGGAGTTCATACTTTCTCATTCAGAACTTTTTTCATCCACGGGCATTGACTTGGCCTATAATTCGAAATGGTTAAAGCCTGAATGCAGAGTACCACGCCCTGTTATTGCTCAGGATCCACCTGACCATAGGCAATATCGAAAAATCATCAACGGTGCATTCGCATCTCAGGCCATGCAGTCTATGGCCTCACCAATTAAATCTATTGCTAGAACATTAATTCCCAACTTAGTGAAAAACTCCCCTATTGATTTCACCCAACAATTTGCTTATCCCTATATCGCCGAAATCATGCGTAATATTGTTGGCTTGAACGACGAGCAGAGCTTACCAGAGATTAAAGAATGGGTTGAACTTGAGGAGCAGGTAACATTTAAAAAGCCTTCTCAGCAGTTTATTGATGCTTATGAGACCGTAACAATTAGGCAACATGGGTATTTTTCAAAAATTTTTGAGGAAAGGTTAAAGCGGCCAAAAAACGATTTGGTCACAGAACTTGTTAATGCCAAAGTCGAAGGTAAAAAATTATCCTGTAAGCAGTTATTTGGGTTGATGAGTTTGATCATGTCAGCAGGATTCTCAACCACCGTGCAGATGTTAAATAATGGTGTAATTTTGCTCTCTCGCCGGCCGCAGTTAATTAAGCAGCTTGCTGATGACCTCAGTTTAGTGCCTGCCTTCGTTGAAGAGCTGTTGCGTTTTAACCCATCGGGCTCCTGCACCATGAGAATTACTACGCAGCCGGTAGTATTAGCAGGTATAGCAATTCCAGAGGGTGAGGTTGTGATGGCTTTGTTGGCTTCTGCCAACCGTGATCCTGATAGGTTTAGCCATCCCGATAAATTTGATCTACATAGGCCTAACCCCAGACGGCATATGGCATTTGGCTATGGTATCCACAGCTGTGTAGGTGCTGTTTTAGCGCGACTTGAACTTACAGTTGCTTTTGAAACCTTAATCGAAAATTTTACCAAATTTGATTGCCCTAAAGATGAAAAGTTAGCCTGGGAGAAATCGTTTTTTGTTCATGGTGTTTCTGAGTTACCGACCAGATTTCACCAGCGTTGCTAATTGGAATGATGGAGGAGTTATGAAAGCAACTAATTTTTCAAGCTTGATAGTGATTTTTTTATCTACTGCCAGCAGCATCGCTTTGGCTCAAATGGAGGTCGAAAGTGCTTACAAGCATAGTTTAGAGGAGGTCACTGTAACCGCACAAAAGCGCCTAGAGTCGATGCAGGATGCGCCGATTGCTATGTCGGCAATGAGCTCAGCCCAGTTAGAGCTGTTATCGATCACTGATTTGGGAGGCTTGTCAGACGGGATTATTCCCTCATTGCGGATAATGCCGATTGGCAGCACCCCATCAAATCTAATTATATCGATTCGCGGCAATGCACCCTCAGATGCCAGTGAAGTTACCCGTGATGGTTCTGTAGGAGTCTATCTGGACGGTGTGTACCTAGCGCGTTCTCACGGCTTTGGTCTCGAGCTGGCAGACTTGGAGCGCATCGAAGTCTTGCGAGGCCCTCAGGGCACATTGTTTGGTCGCAATTCCATTGGTGGTGCGGTGAGCTTGGTTTCAAAAAAGCCCTCTGGAGACTTGGGCTTTAAACAGGTCGTGAGTCTGGGCCGCTTTAATGAACTGAGAACCGTTACTCGACTCGATCTGCCAGAGGTTGCTGGTGTTAGAGTGAAACTCGATTATTTGCACTCAGAGAGGGACGGTTGGGTTAATAATACAGCGCCAGATGAAGTGGACTATAACGCTTACAACAAAGATGGCGGCAAACTAAGCGTCAATTGGCAGCCTCGAGAAGAACTCAGCGTCGATTACAGTTATGACAATTCGACTGTCGAGATGGTGCAGGATTATATGCAATTTTATAAAGATAACCTTGGAGTTTTTGGTGATGAGCCAGATCGCCTTACGGAAACCCGCCTGCCAGTTACGCCTTTAAAACCCACTGTGGTTGAACAAGAAGGGCATTCCGCTGTATTGACCTGGGTGGCTTTTGAGCAGCTGACCATTAAGTCGATTAGTGCGGTGCGTAATATTAAAGAGGACAGCCAGAGTAATTATGCTGGGGTACTTTATTTTAACGGTCTGCTGGATCTCTCTATAATGGCGCAAGAGCAGTATTCTCAGGAGTTACAGCTTATTGGTAGTTCTCAGAACACCGATTGGGTTGCGGGCCTGTATTATTTAAAAGAGGATGTTGAGAAAGCTTTGCAGGACAGTTTCTCGCTAGATATTTTCGGTATCTTTGGCCCAGTACTGAGTCCTATTGATCCTCCCACTACTTTTGATGCTCTGGGGGTCGGAGCTGTTTTGGTGCCTCGGGTTGTTAAAGCGGAAGCTCGTTCAACGGCCGTTTATGGGCAGTTTGCCTGGCAGCCGAATTCATTTGATGAACGTATGGAGTTGACACTGGGTGGGCGCTACACGGAAGATAAAAAAACCGCCAGCCGATTTGAGACTAGTTTGAGTCAGTCGAATCAGGATTCTGAAAATTTTGATGGATCTGTTGCGTTGCAATATCAATGGCTTCCCGATTTATCAACCTATCTAAAATGGGGCACGGCTTACAAAGCGGGAGGGGTGAATACGCGCTCAACTAGCTTTGGGCCCTTTGAAGAAGAGCTGGCAGAGACTTGGGAAATAGGGTTAAAGTCTGAACTTTGGGGTCATCGCGCACGGATTAATATGGCGGTATTTACTACCGATTATGAAGATATGCAGCTGGACTTTTCGCATCCCACCATTCCGACATTGGTTGAGACAATTAATGCCTCCGAAACCGTAGAGGTAAGTGGTGCGGAACTGGAGATTACGGTGTCACCCATGGCCGGTCTTTTAGTGGGGCTAAGTTACGCTTATTTAGATAGCGACATGCCCTTGCAGCCGAATCCTATAACTGGCGGGACGTTAAAGCAGTTTTTTGTCCCTCAGGCACCTCAGCATGCTGGATCTCTTACTGTCGATTACACCTTTGAGCCTCAGTCCTATGGAGAGTTAGCGCTGCATGTGGATATCACCTCCACTGACGACTATTCCTATGTACCCTTTGGGGAGCAGCGAACCGATGCCTACAGTTTATTGAACGCGCGCTTAGAGCTGAGTAGAATCAGTCTGGGGGGAATAAGTGAGGGGCGTATCAAGGCCTCTATATGGACTAAGAATCTGCTTGATGAAGAATATGTTATCTATGCATTTCCTGTTGGCGACCCAGCTGTATCAGTTGCACAGGCTTTTGGTACACCGCGTACTATGGGTATGGATATTAGCTATATGTTCTAGGGATTTAGAGTCTCTAGTGTCGCTTTTCTAACATCGCTCTTGGCCACAAAGCGTCAGTTTTATTTACTGTCGCTTTTTTAACCCTTTTCAAAAAAACTATATCCCCGCTTTTTTCTCATCCGATGAAGATACTAGTTGTTGAGTCAATGTTAATAATATTGTCATTGGTAAGAACGTCCTGATACTAATCTTATAACTAATTTTCTCCGGTTGGTAAATTGCTATCAGTAATCAGGCAGGATTCTGCCCCAGGTCCACCGATACATGTAATTGTTCAACGCTATATTCTTACTTATGATCTTTCATACCGCCATTGTCTAATAAGGATATTGAAGTATGACGTCACAGTGTCAGTCGTTGTTGAAAATGGGTTATCAAAAACCAGTGAATTTTCTCGAAGCCGGAGAGCTTGTTATTTCCGAAGATGAAGGTGATCAAACCCTTGGTATTTTGATAAGCCAAATTGATTACATACGGAATTTGAGCAGTGTTGAAACGGTTGATGAGTTTCATGCGGAAATTATGCAAATACTCACAGGGCTTGGGTTTAGCGATTATGCGTTAATCTGTAAAACCGGTTTGGGTACTATTGAGGCTCCCCATAGCTCACTTCCAGATGAATTATTTAAGGCCTATGAAGATGAAGGTTACTGCCGTTTCGACATGGTGCTTGATTACATCCATTGCGGGATAGGCGATCCAATCCTCCTGTCTATGGTCACAGACACGATTAAAAGCTCGCCAGTGATGACTTACACGTTCAAGAAAAACGAAGAGATAATTGCCCTCTACAAGAGTTACGGCGTGACTAATGCCTATGTCATTCCGGTAAAAAGCACCCAAAAAGCCAGTCAGGATCGAGGTGTTTTAACGGTCATGGCAATTGGCATGGATGACGCTGAATTCCGCATCAAGGCAAAACGATATGGTCCCTTATTGAAGGTTCTTGCGGATGCCGTAAATTTTCTCAATGAACAGAGGTTTAATCACATCAGACCTGAAAACGAAATCAAGCCAAAGGCGTTACGGTTACTCTCCACCATGGCCAAGTGTGATCTATCACTGGCGGAAGCGGCAGATAATCTTTGCATTAGTCTCGACACTGCAAACAAACATATGGCGTTGGCAAAACAGGCTTTGGGAACAGGTTCCCAGGCACATGCGGTCTATCTGGCAATCAGGAAAGGCCTAATTCAGCTGTAGAGAAAAGAGTCGGTACAGGCTCTGTAGGAATGCATAAAAATCAGTTCCAGGGAGGAACGTGCTAATTATGAAAGCACTCGTAGATCAATATCAAAGAACCTTAGTGAGCTTCTTTATGCGAAGGTCACGCAACACATGGGACGCAGAGGAACTCACTCAAGAGGTGTTTTGTAAGATTTGGAAGCGGCGCGACATCGCACTCAGCGAATACAGCGATGCTTACATGTTTACCATTGCCTGGAGTGTACTGCGCGATCGATTGCGCAGGGAGAAGGTCCGGCATCATGATATGCATGTTGAGTATGACGAGGATTTAGCACGGGAGGACGCCATAACACCTCAGGATATAGTTCGCGGTGAAGAGCTCTATGAATATTATCTAAGATTACTTGAGAGCCTGAGTCCACGAGTTCGCGAAGTTTTTATACTCAGCCGCTATGAAAGTTTGACCTATATTCAGATAGCAACCCACTGTTCCATTAGTGTGAGTGCGGTTGAGAAATATATGATGATTGCACTTAAGCGCATGAAGGAAATGTTGAAGGAACCCCAATGACAAAAAGTAGTTACAGCCCAGCTGAGACTGATGAAGACAGGCTTATCCAAAGCCATGCTGAGAGATGGTTTATCCGGCTTGGTGCTGGTGACATCAGCGCCGCAGTCATGGCGGAACACGAGTCCTGGATGCAAGCCGATTCTAAGCATCAGCGTGCCTACGAAGAATTAGAAGTTCTATGGGAAATCACTGGACGTTTTTCGAATACGCCGGAAATTATTGCTGCGCGACAAACTGTCCGCCCCGATAGGCTGGGTAAGGTAATGGCCAAAGAGCGGCGCTCTGGACTGTTTAGCTTTCTCAATATTCGCTGGACTCATGCAGTTATCGCGGCATCATTTACATTGGTCGCCATCGGTAGCCTGCACCTAGGGTACGGAACAAGCTCTCAAGTGGCTATTGCTGGAGATGTCTATGAAACCCATATCGGCGAGCGTAAAAAATTCACACTCAGTGATGGCTCTGTTATTTTTCTCGACACTCAGACACGCATCATTGCCGACTTTTCACCAGAAACAAGACATGTCAGTCTCGTGCGGGGCCAGGCGCGTTTCAATGTCGCCCATGATGCCGATCGTCCATTTAGCGTTATGGCCGGTATCGGCAAAATTACCGCCTTGGGTACTGCCTTTGTGGTCAAGAAGACACCCTCTGATGTGTTGGTGACCCTGATTGAGGGCAGGGTAGCGGTTGAGCAACAAGACCAGATGACAACTATTACTCATACCCCCACCCAACCCAATCATATAGGGCAGCAGCTGGCTTACTCCATAAAAGGCATATCAAAGGCCAATATTGTAGACATTCCTCAGTCTGTGGCTTGGCAGGAAGGTCGGTTGGTGTTTGAAAATCATACCCTCGCGGAGGTGGTATCCGAACTCAATCGTTACTCAAAGACAAAGATTGTTATAGGTGATCGATCGTTGAGATCAATTCGGGTGACGGGAGTATTTAACGTAGGCCCGGATGGTAATGCACTTCAGGCATTGCAGAGTTATTTTTCCCTGCAATTGACAACAGATCAGCGTGGTAATTTAGTGCTTATCTCCAGCGACAGTGATGAAGCTTCTGCAACAAGTAATATACGATCTAAGGTATAAAGTTCCATTAAGGCTCGGCTATAAATAGGCTTTTTGATGCTGAGAATTTCTTACGTCCGCTGTTGATTTACGTCAAGCTTGGCGGTTATGCTTATTTCAAAAAGGGTTTTAGTCCACATTAGTCTCTATGCTAATTAAGACAAAACCTATTTGATTCTTAATTGGTGATTTCTTTGAGACCAGAACTTAAACTGCTTTTTAGTTTGATTATATTGCCCGGATTCAGCTGTGCCGAGCCGCTATTTCAGTTCCGGGCCTTATCTCAACAGGTAGTCGTCTGTAGTGCTTCATACAGGCTGGCTTGCAATATGAGTGGCATTGAGAATAAATCCAAAATAGGCGGAGATGTATCGAGTAAAATTTTATTGATAAGAGGTTTGTATCTGCCCGTCATTGATTGCAGGCCTACTATTTATTCCAGAGTCGAACGGTTTGATTATCGAGTAGAATCCCCTCAATACAATACCAACCTGCTTGACGAATCCCTAAATGTCCGGTCTCCCAGGGCTGATTACAACAGCTCAGATTCCAATGACTTAGACTCATCTCTATCACCCATAAGTGACGACATCATAGAGTCCACTGTCCTTGTAAAGCCACTGCAGTTGCTGAATTTACTGGCGGGGGAGGATGTAACGCTTTATGAAGCAGCCGATATACTCAGTATTTCAGTGCATACAGCAAACAAGTATGTGGCCAAAATTAAATCAAAATTTGGTGTCTTAACACTTCCTGCAGCTGTTCTCTATGCTGCTAAAGAAGGTCTTATTTCAAAGTCTTCTGATAAAATTCTATAACCACTAACTTGTAATAATTCCCTTTCTTGACTATTTTATATAGGCTCAATATAGAATTTTATTTTTACCATAATTCGAGAAATAAAATTCTATATTAATATCCCTTATCTTTTCTTTATCTAAAAAACTGCCATGCCGAAATACACTCTTCAGCCAGTTTAAACTGATTATTTTAATCTTTTCTGCACTGATCATAACTGCCTATATTTGCGTAATTTTGTGTAGTAAGCAGTGATAAAAAATACTATAAACATTAAGTCAGTCAAGGAGAAAGTAGGAATGAACGTTTCTTTTATAAAAGCTAACTCAAGCTCTTTTTTTAAAATTAAATTACTTACAAAAGTTATCGCAATATCTCTTGGCCTATCTGCCTCAACAGGTTTGATTCAGGCTGCTGAAAATGATCTTCAATATTATGATATTGCACCGAATACTATGAGTGAAGCGTTAAAGGTTTTCGCCATGGAAACTAATAGCGAGATTCTATTTTCTCCATCGCTCGTGGCCAATAAAACCATGAGCGGTCTTAAAGGGGAATACACTCGCCAGGAGGCACTAACAACAATGTTGGCCGGAGCAAATTTAGTCGCTGAAAAAAGCGATGACAAAGTATTTATGGTAGTTTCTACTGAGAGCGAAAGAAATATATCTCGCGCTAACATCGCGGCTGGTGATGCCGGCATGGGAGCCGCTGAAAAAAAGGCTTATCGCAACTCCGGAATTGAAGAGATAACGGTAACTGCTAATAAGCGTGAGCAGGATCTTCAGGATGTTGCGATGAGCTTGTCTGCGCTTACAGGTGATGACTTGAATCGAATTGGTGCGGTAGGTGCGCAGGATTATTTGGCGCAGATACCTGGGGTTAATTATAATTCCCTAGGGCGTGGTCGAAGCCCAATAATTATTCGTGGCATCTCTACTGGCAGCACTACTATTACTGATCAGCAAAGCACTACTGCGATCTACATTGACGAGTTACCGTCCCTAAGTCGCTGGGGAGCCTGGACTAACACTGATCCAAGCACCTTTGATATAGAGCGTGTTGAGCTTCTCAGAGGTCCGCAGGGAACATTATTTGGCTCCGGTGCGCTGGGTGGAGCGCTCAGGGTAATTACCAATAAGCCCGATGCGTCAGAATTTCAATCTAGCGTTGATATAGGGCAGTCTTTTACTCAAGGTGGTGATGACAGCAATAGCATTAATGCAATGCTTAATATTCCATTGATTGATGATCGGCTGGCTCTGCGAGTCGTGGCATTTAGTCGCAACGATGGTGGCTATATAGACAACACTCGCCGCAATGAGAAAAATGTGAATAGCGGTGAAACAGAGGGCGGCCGAATAATGCTTGGTTATAAGCATAATGATAATTTGTCACTACGGCTTACTGCGAACCATCAATCAGATACTTTGGATGATGGTTCAGAAGTGTTTCGTGATTCTGACGATGGTGGAACTTACGAATATAATGGCTCACTGAGGGCATCTTCTGATATCAGTATCAGTGTATTCAATCTAAGTGCAGATTATAGCTTTGGTTCTATGTTATTAACGTCGTCTACAACCTACTCGGAGCGTGATTCAAGTATAACCCGTGACTTTGGGGCAATAACTAATGAGATTTTCGATACTGGTCTTGGTGTTGATGATGTATCTCATATTGTAATTGACGATGTTAAATCATTTGCTCAAGAGGTTCGGCTTAGCTCGCAGGGCGATGGTTCATTGCTATGGACTGTTGGAGCTTTCTTTTTTGAACAGGATATAGACACGATTGAAGATTGGACCGCACAGGTGCTAGACGATGTAGTTCTTGCCGGTGTTTATTTGCCACATGTTACTGAAAAAGCGATTTTTGGAGAGCTAACCTATGAAATTACTGATCAGCTAAGCATAACCGCCGGTGGTCGTTGGTTTGATAATACGTTTGAGTTTGAAGTACCTGTATTTGAGGGACTTATTCTCGAGGGTTCGTTCCCAACTCCGCTTCAGGAGGAAGCTTCAAACTCTTTTACGCCAAAGGTATCGATCTCTTATCATGCTACAGATGATGTTCACGTTTACGCTACCGCGTCAGAAGGTTTTAGGGTAGGGCAAGTTAATTTTGGCGCTACGCCAGAAAATCGTATACCACCAACCTTTGGGCCGGACTCACTGTGGAATTATGAGGCTGGCGTTAAATCAATTCTGCTAGATGGTCAGCTTAAGCTCAATGTGGCGGGGTTTTATATTGATTGGAGCGATATTCAGCTCAGTAGAGATACTGTTCTTACTGATGGGGTTGCCGTTAACCATGTCGACAATGCTGGTGATGCTGCATCAAAAGGTCTTGAGGTGGAGGTGACTTATATACCTTCCGATAGACTTGAACTAGGCTCATCTTTAACCTACAACAAGGCCACTCTAAAAACAGTTCTCGAGGGTGTTGATTTAATTCCAGGGTCTACATTGCCGGGAACACCTGAGTTTAGTATGGCTAATTATCTCCAATATACTAAGGATGATTTACTTGGTGACCTGGCTGGTTATGTTCGGTTGAGTCATAAATACGTAGGTGAAATGGTGTCACAAATTGATAATGCGAGTGAGTTTTACAGTGATAGCTACAATATGTTTGATTTGCGTGCCGGGCTGTATGTCGGAAATTACGAGGTATCGCTATATGTTGATAACCTCTTAAATAATGATGCGGTGACAAGCCGTTATGATCTGGGTTTTAGCAATTGGACAACTTTTAAAGCATATCGCCTTAAACCACGAACCTTTGGTCTCAGCTTTAGAGTTGACTTCTAACGGTCTCAATCATCACCCGCATCTTTGTATCTCATAAAGATGTTAGTAATGGAAAAGTGGTCCCGGCCTAATGCTGTCTCCCTCCCGGTCTGGACCACTTGTTCTTTATTGGTCGAGTCAATAAAAGCTAAGTTGAAAAATGCATGGATGTCGTGAGTAATATAAGCAGCATAAAATTCCAAGCTACTGTGGCCAAAAATATCCAAACTAACGTCGCAGTCAGTTCGTACATTAATGGTAATTCAGTTGAATCATCTAGCTCAGAAACACTCCAGTTGATTAATCCAGCCAATGGCCAGGAATCAATTGTTATGCCAGCTGGCAGTGAACTGGATGCGATTCAGGCCGTTGCCTCTGCAAAGGAGGCGTTCGAGAGGAGTGTCTGGCCCAAACTTTCAAGGGCCGCGCGTCAGGGCCTATTGCACAAGTTTGCCAATCTTATAGAAAATCATTCACTGGAGCTAGATAGGCTTGATGCCGACGATATGGGCAAGCCCATTGGTCTTGCATTTGGTAATGCTAAGAGTGCAGCAAATCATCTTCGATACTGTGTTGAGGCGATGGAGGGGATAACGGCTGATGCCTACAGCAGTGACAATAGCTGTTTGATTAGCCAGCAGTTAGTGCCGCGAGGTGTTGTCGCTGCGGTGGTGCCTTGGAATTTCCCCACCTTGAGTGCCATGACTAAAGTCGCACCTGCGCTGGCAGCGGGTAACTCTGTGGTTTTAAAGCCCTCTGAACAATCTCCTCAGTCAGCTAGTCGTCTTGCCGAGCTTGCAACGGAGGCTGGTATTCCGCCCGGTGTTTTAAACGTCGTGCAGGGGCAGGGGGATATTGTCGCCCGTACCCTAGCCCTGCATAACGATGTCAATATGATTGCGTTTACCGGCTCTACCGAGGTCGGCAAGCTTATTTTACAGTACGCAGGGCAATCCAATATGAAAGTCGCGCATGTTGAATGTGGTGGTAAGTCACCACAGATTGTATTTGCTGATTGCCATGACCTTGATCAGGTTGCCGATAGTATTGTTGAGTTAATTCTCGTTAATCAAGGCCAGCTATGTGTCACAGGGTCACGAGTTCTTGTTGAACAAAAAATTGAGCTCGAATTAATCGCCAAAATCACTGACCGTTTTAGGAAAATTTGTCCTGGAGACCCTTTGGATCCAGCCACAACTTATGGCCCCTTGGCCAGTCGGAAACATCTGGAAAAGGTTCTCAGTTGTATCGAAGCCGGAAAAAAGTCTGCTAATTTAGTCTTTGGTGGTCAGCGACTTGATTGTAATGAGGGCTATTTTCTCGAACCGGCACTGTTTACAAACGTGTCCGTAAGCGATCCACTTTTTCAGGATGAGATATTTGGTCCGGTTTTGACAGTAACCCGATTTCGCTCTCTAGATGAAGCAATCGGAAAAGCAAATGCGACAGATTATGGGCTGGCAGCTTATGCCTGGACCACCAGTTTAAATAATGCTATGCGGCTGTCTACTGAAGTCCATGCCGGTATGGTGACTGTAAATGCTGCAAGCCCTATAGGGCAGGGCTCCGAAGCTATCTCAACAGAGCCTTTTGGACTCTCTGGTGTTGGTTCCGAATTTGGTGTGAACGGTCTTAAATCCTATACCAGAGCACAGGTAGGATGGTTTAACTATTAATTCTAGATTGCGGATGTCTAAGCGCCAATCACTATTGTTAAATTTGTATAAATCAAAACTCAATAAGGAATTTTTCAGTATGGAAACTACTAGTTATGACAGTTCAATATCAGTTGATTATCCAGCTGGTGCCGTTGATTCCATGGGCAGTATTATTCCCTCTGAGCTGCCAGTGGAGGGCGATCATAAATTGTCACGGTCTAAAATACTGGCCTATGCTGCCCCAGGGGCTGGATCCTTCTTTTTCTATGCCCCTATGTGGAGTGTTTTACCCGCAGTTTATGTGAAGTATTTTGGTCTTGAGCTATCAGCTGTTGCTGCAGCGGTTCTTCTTATTCGCCTATTTGATGGTATCACCGACCCAACTATCGGCTATCTTGCGGACCGACACAGGGAGGCTAATGGATCAAGAAAGCCTTGGGTTGTCCTAGGGGGGTTAGGAGCAATCGTCGCCTGTTATTTCCTCTTCTACCCTCCAGAGACAGTGACAATGTCATATTACTTGGGCTGGTCAGTGTTTTATTTCTTTATGTTAACGGTTTCCGAGGTGCCTCATATGACATGGGGAAGTGAATTGACTCTTGACTACAATGAGCGCGCTAGTGTTTTTGGCGCACGTTATTTCACCTCATCCCTGGGGTCTTTGATCTTTTATGGAATGCCACTACTACCTTTTTATGCCGTCAGTGATTACACCCCAGAGGTTTTGCAGGACAGTCTTAAGGTTGGGGTTGCATTGACGCTAATTGGCGCGGTTTTGGCAGTTTTTTATGCTCCTGCCGGACGCATTACTAAGTCTATTAAGGGTGATAGCTTCAGTCTATTTGTTCGGACTCTACGCGAGAATAAACCTTTTCTTATATATGGTGCGGCAACCATTTTCATGGCTTTAGCTTATGGTATGTGGTTTGGTCTAATCTATTTTTATTTGGACTCATACCTAAACGTTACCGGTAAAGTTGCCGCCATCTTTATGATAGGTCACCTAGTATCGCTAGCTCTTTCTCCTGGCTGGTTAGCTATGATTCGCAAAACTAGCAAGGCGCATGCCTGGCTAATCGGAGTCATCATCTTTTGTGTCCAGCTGGTTTGTATGTTTTTTATCCCCCCGGGCACGTCTTGGTTAGTACCTCTATTGCTTGTCATTGTCGCCTATATCTCTTTTGCTTCTAGCGATATTGCAGCCTTATCCACACTGGGTGATATAGCTGACTATGGTAAATGTAAATTCCATAAGGACCGGGGCGCTACTTATTACGCCGTTAATAGCTTTCTATTTAAAGTTGGCCTTGGTGTGGGAGGAGGGGTTGCACTGTCACTCACAGGGCTTGTGGGGTTTGATCCTAGCGCCACAAGCCACAGTGCATCTGAAATATTCGGCATGCAATTGGGATTTATTGGATTGCCATTATTACTTTCCTTAGTCGGAATAGTATTTATTGTTCGCACACCGATCACTCGTCGTCGTCATAAAATTATTCAGCGTAGAATTGAGTCGAGGATGTTGATCTCCTGAAATAAAGACGATGGCAGTTAATTTTTTATACCCTAATTAGAAAAGTAGTTGCTACTACCGGCGCCCTAGAGTTTAACCAGTGGTGTTCCCAGGAGAGCAGTGAGACGAGTGGTGAGATCCACTTCGTTCGTTGCACTGCGTTGTCAACCTCTCGCGGATTAGGCCAAAGTCTGTATACGTTGAGGGTGAATTTTTGGGTAAGTTAAAAGGCGGAAATATCGCAGCTAGAGTTTAATTCGGTAGAAAATGTTTCAGTGGTAACAGTTTCTGAACTTGAGAGTAGCGTAAGTATCTGAGGGGTATGGAGATATATGGAGATAATAGTTGACATACCTATTACCTGCCGAGGTAATCCCCCCACAAATTAACTGAGGTTTTAAGTAGAATATTCTCGTAACCGATACGCAGGAGATTCTGCATGAAGAAATCAAGATATTCAGACAGTCAAATCATAGCCATCATTAAGCAGGCCGAAGCTGGTACGCCAGTGCCAGAGCTCTGCCGGGAGCACGGCATGAGCTCCGCGAGCTTCTATAAATGGCGCAGTAAATACGGCGGTATGGACGCCTCGATGATGACGCGACTCAAGGAGCTGGAGGACGAAAACAGGCGACTAAAGAAGATGTATGCCGATGAGCGGCTCAAGGCCGAGATCATTCAGGAGGCTATGGCAAAAAAGTGGTAAAGCCATCTCAGCGTCGACAGATGGCTAAGGTGGCGACAGAGAAGTACAAAGTCAGCGTAAAACTGGTGTGTCTAGCGTTCCAGATTAGCCAAACGTGCTACCGATATCAGCCAAAGCTGAGTCAGGAAAATGCTCTCATCGCAGACTGGTTAATTCGAATTACCCACAATCAACGCAATTGGGGATTTGGCCTGTGTTATCTCTATCTGCGCAATGTGAAGGGCTTTGGGTGGAACCACAAGCGCGTCTATCGTATTTACCGCGAGCTGGAGCTCAATCTTCGCATAAAGCCAAAGAAGCGCTTAGTGCGGCACAAGCCAGAACCCCTATCGGTACCAGCCGCCATCAATGATTGTTGGTCAATGGATTTCATGCATGATCAGCTGTCGGATGGCAGACGTTATCGCTTGTTCAACGTTATTGATGATTTCAATCGTGAAGGGCTCGCCATTGAAGTTGACTTCTCATTGCCCGCCATCCGCGTTAAGCGCGCTTTGGATCAGGTCATTGAGTGGAGGGGTAAGCCGCGGCAGATTCGTTGTGATAATGGGCCAGAATACATTAGTGAGTTGCTGGCGGGTTGGGCAGAAGATCGGGGTATCGATTTACTGTTCATCCAACCTGGCAACCCTCAACAAAACGCGTATATCGAGCGGTACAATCGCACAGTAAGATACGATTGGTTAAGCCATTATCTCTTCGCGCAAATTGAAGAGGTTCAAGGCTATGCGACTCGTTGGCTCTGGACTTACAATAATGAAAGACCGAATATGGCACTTGGCGGTATAACACCAAAACAGAAGTTGGCGTTAGCTGCATAACTCTCTACTTTTAACTTCGGTTATTAATGGGGGGATTACCGGGGGATTACATAAC